>ERZ1740059.713-NODE-713-length-17048-cov-6.482905_pt1 | contig 17048 bp, 10 predicted proteins | sample MGYA00581744_ERZ1740059 | MGnify/ENA primary metagenome ERZ1740059 (study PRJEB43018, sample SAMN04849738) | marine metagenome | isolation source: floating plastic debris | place: Pacific Ocean | collected 2008-08-28 | study: EMG produced TPA metagenomics assembly... | reverse complement strand
CCGGTGAGCGGGGCGGAATTCGAGTAGCGACACCCGCCCCCGCCCTCGGGAAGCAGCTCCGAGATCAAGTGGTTCAACAGGAACCCTTCTTTGCTTTCGGGCGCGTCTTCCGACAACCCCCAAGCGCCGCGGCGTTTGCCAATGGCGTTCCAGGTCCAGACGGTGTCGGGGTTCACCCCGTCCATCAACCGGATCTGACACTTGACGCGCCCAAGGTGCGAACTGATCCAGACCCAGTCGTCGTCCACGGCTCCGAGCTTGGCGCCCAGCGAGCGATGGATGTAGAGCCGATTGGCCGCCGTGATCTGGCGGAGCCACGCATTCTGCGATCCCCAGGAATGATACATGTGCATGGGGCGCTGGGTGATCGCATGCAGCGGCAGAGCATGGGTGTCGACCATCGCCCCCTCGAACGGCTCATACCAGAACGGCAGCGGGTCGAAGTATGTTCGAATGCGCTCGCGCGCGCGCTCGGGCGGTTGCCGATCGCCGTGCCCGTCGGCCGCGAGCCGGAACTTCTGCAACGGCTCGCAATAGAGCTGGAACACCGTTGGGTCTGACGAAGCTCGAATACCGACGGAGATCGCCCAGTCGATGTAACCGCGGTTGGCGTGCTTGAAATAGGCGCGTTCCGGAGTGATGGGATGCCCGTGAAAACAGCCGTTCTCGATATAGCGTTTCAGTTGATCCGGATTGCTGGCCCCAACGCCGAAGGCCTCGCCGTCCTCGCCGCGCCAGCCCGAAAGCGGGCCAATACCCGGTTTGCGCTCGTGGTTGACGATGTAGTCGGCGTATCCGCCCGGCTACTTGGGCGAACCGTCGTCATTGGTGAACTTTGGCAACCCCAGACGAGCGCCGAGATCGATCAGAACCTCCTGAAAACCGCGCACGTCGCGGTTGGGTTCGACAACCGGTTGGCGGATCGAGTCGGCGACGAGATCCGGTTCGGAGATCGGACGGTCAAGCAGCGAGATGCAGTCCCAGCGCTCAAGATACGTCGTGTCGGGCAGGATCAGATCCGCATAGGGCACCATCTCCGAGTAGTAGGCGTCCGAGTAGATGATCTTTGGGATGACGTAGTCGCCATTGTCATCCGTCGCGGTGAGTTGTTCGATCGTCCCCGGAACGTTCATCGACGAATTCCAGGCCATGTTCGCCATGTACATGAACAGCACGTCGATGCCGTAAGGGTCCTTCGTCGCCGCGTTGTTGATGACCATATGCATCAACCCATGGGCGGACATCGGAGCGTCCCAGCTAAACCCCTTGTCAATGCGGCTCGGCGCATCTCCGTCGAGCAGCAGATGCTCGGGTCCATGCGGAAAACCCAGATGCGGGCCGCCCAGAGGCATCTCTGGCGCAATGTCCTGCAACGCGCCATGCGGCAGCAGATTGGGCGGGGTCTGCTTTGGATAAGGCGGCTTGTAACGGAAGCCGCCAGGGCAATCGATGGAACCCAAAAGGATCTGCAGAATGTGGATCATCCGACAGGTGTGAAAGCCGTTCGAATGCGCCGAGATCCCGCGCATGGCGTGCATGGAGACCGGGCGCCCGATCATCTTCTCGTGCCGGCGACCCGCCCAGTCGGTCCAGGGCTGATCGAGCACGATCTCCTGTTCGAAGGCGACCTCGGCCAGTTCTGCGGCGATGCGGCGGGTCTGACTCGCAGGAACGCCGGTGGTTTTTTCTATGGCTTCCGGCGTGTACTCGTCCTGTAAGAAGCGCTCCGCCAACAGTTCAAAGACGGGGCGCGCCTTGCGGCCGTCCGGCAAAGTCCGCGTCCCGCTCAGGCTGGGTTGCGCATCAGTATTGCGGCCGCTTACCAGGCTGTTGCTGGCCTGATCCCAGACCAGAGGCTCGCCGGCGTCGTTGCGGGCGAACAGCCCATGATCGGCGGCTCCGGGGTCTTCAATGACCAGCCAAGGCGCGTTGGTGTAGCGGATCAGGTAGTCGAGATCGACCTTGCGCGCGCGGAAAAGCTCGTGGATCAACGCGCCGACAAAAAGTCCGTCGGTTCCTGGCCGTACGCCGACCCAGTCGTCGGCGACCGCCGAATATCCGGTCCGAACCGGATTGACCGAAACGACCTTGGCGCCGCGGTTTTTCAGCTTGCCGATGCCGATCTTGATCGGATTGGAGGCGTGATCCTCGGCGACGCCGAACATCAGGAAGTATTTCGTCAGCTCCCAATCAGGGTCGCCGAACTCCCAGAAAGCGCCGCCGAACGTGTACAGCCCGCCCGCCGCCATGTTCACAGAGCAAAACCCGCCATGCGCCGCGAAGTTCGGCGTGCCGAATTGCATCGCCCACAAACCTGTCAGCGACTGACTTTGGTCTCTGCCCGTGAAGAACGCCAACCGCTTGGGATCGGTCTTGCGCACGGCGCCGAGCCAGTCAGTGGCCTGCGTCAGCGCTTCCTCCCACGAGATCTCTTCGAACTCGCCGGACCCTCGCGGTCCCACACGGCGCATCGGCGCGCGCAATCTCGCCGGAGAGCGATGCTGCATGATCCCAGCCGCGCCCTTTCCGCAGATCACGCCCTTGTTCACGGGATGGTCGCGATTGCCGTCGATGTAGCGCACCTCGCCATCGCGCAGATGTACGTCGATCCCACACCGACAGGCGCACATATAGCAGGTGGTCTTGCGCACCTCGTCGCCGACCGGCGCGTTCAGATTGACGTCAGGCTCCGAGGCCATGGCGCGTGCTCCCGCAGTTTCCCCAAAAGACGAATTTTCCACTCGCTTGCTCTTTGATGCTCAGCGCGCCTTGTTCCTTCGATCAATAGAAAACTTGGTCGAAACGCTTGTTCTGCGAAGAAAGATCGCAACGGAACGACCATCTTCTGTCGGACAAGCGATAACCCTGCGGTTAGTCCGCAATCCGGTCGCCCCCAAAAGAGCCAGAGAGAGCGAACAGAGCCGACGCCGCCGCGCTGATCCGATCGCCGTGAAGCCGTCGCAGCGGCGTCACAACGCGCTCCATGCGCCAAAGGCGCCGACAAGGATCAGGCTCAGCGCCCAAACCGCGTCGAGGTTGAACCAGGCCATCGACAGGAACTTCAAGCCCAGCCAGTAATAAACGGCGACGGCCAGGATCCCGCCTGCTGCGGCCATCGCCGCCGTGTGCGCGGTCGCGACGAGCAGCGCCGTCATGACATTGCCGCTCATCAGCTCGAATGCGGCCTTGTGCCCGGCGTCAGCGTCTATCGCGCAGATACCCAGGTAGATCGGGGCCAACATCAAACCCGCGCCATGCGCGATTGCGGAAAGAAACGACCAGAGGCCGAGCTTCGCCGGCGACACCCGCGCCAGAAACCGCGGATGCCCGCGCTGGAACAGCAGATAGACGCCAAGCGCCATCACGATCAGACCGGCGCCGATACGGATCTCACGTTCCCAAACGGTCAGGAAAGCGATCGCTGAAAACGGCAGGAGGATCGCCATCATCGCCAGCGCATGACCGCCCGCCAGAACAAGCAAGGCCCGCGGCAACGCCGATGCTTTGCGCTCCATCAGCGCGGCCGAAACCGCGAGCGGCCACCCCATCCCAGGGTTCAGTCCATGATAGGCGCCAAGGCCAACGACGGCCCACCAAAGGGCCGCCGCCGATGTGAGCTCCATACGCCGTTAGACCGACGGGTAGCAGAAGCTGTCGGTCGAGCAGTCGCCACCCTCGAGGCGGATCTGGTGAGACCGGTAGCCTTTGGGGAACTCGACCCAGAACTTCTCATCGAGTTTGAGCCCACCGCTCCGACCGACCTTCGCCATCACCATCGCAGCGCCCCGGTCGCCTGGGTAGAATTGATCGTCCCAAGTACAGCGAGTTCGTCCAGTAGACCCGCTTGCCGTCGCGACTGATCTCGACCATCTGCGGTCCATAGCCAAACTTCTTGCCGTTCGGGTGCTTCGTTTTCTTGACGATTCCGCCCAACTCGACCTTGCCCGCCAGCTTGGGGTTCATCGGGTCGGACACGTTGTACTGGTGCAGCTCCCCGGTTCCCCAGCAAGCGACATAGAGGAACTTGTCGTCGAGGCTGAGATCGATATCGGTCACCAGCGGCGGGACCGCCTCAAAACCCTTCAACAGCTCTGGCAGGTCCTTGGCCTTGGCCGGCTGGGGCGGAATGGTGACGGTCTTCTTCGCCTCGAAGGTTCCGTCCTCCTTCCGCCACCATGTGAAGATCGATCCTTCGAGATTTGTCGTATCGACGACCACGCCGCAGAAGCCATACTCTTTTACCGGGTCGTGCGCGGGACGCACCTCGAGAGCCATCTGATGGTTCTCGCCGAGATCGATGGTCTGCTTGTTGATACGGCCGCGCAGATCCCAAAAGTGCAGACTGTGTCCGTACTTGTTCGACAGCAGATCCTCAGGCACGAGGCCGTTCTCGAACTGCGGCGGCAGGCCCCATTCCGAGCTCACCATGTAATCGCGCGGCAGGTTCCACCAGAAGTCGTAATGCTTGTCCTGGATGCCTCGGTCGATCTCGTAGCGACCGATGATCTCAAAGGTCTGGCAATCCATGATGAAGATGCCCGGGGGGCCTTTCGTGCCGTCTTTACCGCCGCCGCCCAAAGTCGAGACGTAGATGCCTTCCGGGCCGCAATGGATCGTGTGCGGTCGGGAGTAGCCGGTCTTGGCCATCAGCTCTTCGGGCTCGATCGTCTTGTGGATCTTCAGGTCCATGGGGTCTTTCACGTCGATGACGTAGATGCGCGACGACCGAATGCCGGGAATGATCAGATAGCGACGCTCGAGGAAGGCGTGTCCGGTCAGCGGCGAGAGCGAGGAGGAGCAGGCGTTCCAGCCAAAGTGGTGAAACTCGTCGCCTTTGTTCGGCATCAAGATCGAGTTGATGATCTTGCCATAGGTCTTCGAGCGCGGATTGACGTCGACGACGGCGAGACCATCGGGCTGCGATCCATCCGGGCTGAGCATCAGCGTGAAAGCGACTTTCTCGACCGGCGCTTTCATCGCCAATTTGGCGGTCGCGTGAAATGTCGGATCCGGCAATAGATTCATATCTTCCTCCTGCTTCGATGATCTGCGTCATCGTGTTCTTAAAGGCGGCACTCCTGCCGTCCGAAGCCTCGCGCACCCCCCCCAGAGGCGGTCGCTCGCACGGCGATCAAATGATGAAACTCGGACACTTCGGGAAATGACGGCTCTGGCTGCCTGCGCCGAATGCGGTTTCCAAAAAATGTTGGTTCTGAAAACCAGCCGGCGACCCCCCTCCCCAACACAACACCAAAGTCGAGCCCACAGCGATCGACATCACTGTGACAGAGGCGATTCAAATTGCCTAGACTAACTTTTGGCGTGGGGGATGGGTCGCTCCGCGTTGTCAGAGCTGTCTATGTCGATCCGCCTTGGACGTCAGGCCGAAGCCGGTTTGTCAGACGTTCGGATCTTTGAGCTTGAACTCGGTCAGATCGACATCGAGCCGATTGAGAACGAAATTTGGCGGAGTTTCATCCAACACAAAGTCGACCTCGACCGGCCGCGACTGATAGGCCGGAACGACAACCTCCAGCGTCTTGGTGATCTCGCCCCAGAGCTCGCAATCGCCCCGACCGGTTTGGCCGCCGCACGAATACGCCTTCATGCGGACTTTCACCGCCGAGACGGTCTGCTTGGACTGATTGTCGACATAGGCGGTCAGGGGAAAGCGGTTCGCGCGACGCAACGACCCCACGTTGACCGCCTCGATTTTGACGGTCGACTCGATGTTGGCGGTCGTCCATCCGACCGTTGGTTGCTCGGGTTGGGAGACGAACGCAACGGTTCCGATGGCGCTGATGGCCACTGCCGCGAGGGCGCTTATGACGACGATCTTTCGCACGCATACGCTTATAGGTGAAAAAGATTAAAATTCTCTCCACCAGTCTAGACCGCTGAATCGATTTTAGAATCGCCCCTCGAGGAAATTGTTCGACACATAGTTGATATGCGCAGATCGCGCATGGACGGCGTTGCGTCGGCGCTATATCCCCTAAACAGGGGTAAAGAGCGAAGAGCAACCTAGGGGCATATGAACATGATCTGGCGCACTCCATCAGCGTTTGGCCGCGCGGCCGCTCTATGGGCGCTTTCGTCGGTGTTTGCGGTCAACCTGGCGTCCGCGCAGCAGGGGCCAATGCCCGTGGATGTGGCGCCGCCTCTGGTCGCCAACGTGATCGACTATGACGAGTTCACCGGCCGGTTCGAGGCGGTCGACCGCATTGACCTCCGCGCTCAGGTCTCCGGCTATCTGCAGAGCGTCAACTTCCGCGATGGGCAACTCGTCGCGCGAGGCGACGTCCTCTTCGAGATCGACCCCCGCCCTTTTGAAGCCGCGCTTGCGAGCGCGCAGGCCGACCTGCTGGCTGCTCAAGCGGAGCAAGTTCGCGCCGACGCCGATCTCGTCCGGGCGGAAAACCTTGCGAACAACGCCATCAGCGAGGCGACGAGAGACCAGCGCCGAGCCGACAAGCTGCGAGCGGACGCCGAAGTCGAGCGCGCCACCGCAACCGTCCAATCCGCGACGCTCAATCTCGAATACACCGAGATCAAGGCCGAGGCGTCCGGTCGGATCTCGGATCGGAAGGTCGACGTGGGCAATCTCGTGAGATCCGGTGAAAGCCTGTTGGCGACGATCGTCTCGATCAAACCGATCTATTTCACGTTCACGGCGTCGGAAGCGGACTTCTTGAAGTACTCCCGCTTGACCGAGACCGGCGGCGACCGCCAAGCCGCCCGTGAAAACGAACGCCCCGTCGCCGTTCAGCTTCAAGATGAAAGACACTGGGATCGCGAAGGCATCATCGACTTCGTGGACAATGAACTCGACCCGAACTCCGGCACGATCCGCGTTCGGGCGCGGTTCGACAATGCCGACGACCTTCTGACGCCGGGGCTGTTCGGTCGGTTGCGCGTTCCTGCGAGCGACGAGTACGAAGCGATGCTGGTTCCGGACGCGGCGGTTCTTTCCGATCAGTCGCGCAAGGTGGTTCTGACTGTCGACGCCGAAGGCTCGGTGATCCCGAAGATCATTGAACTCGGCCCGCTCTATCGCGGGCTCAGGGTCATCCGATCTGGGCTGACGGCTGATGATCAGCTCATCATCGCAGGCGTGCAGCGGGCCCGCCCCGGCTCAAAGGTCGTCGCCCAACCTGCTGAAATCGCGTTTCCCGAAGCGCCGACGCAATAGGGGCCGACCATGCGCTTCTCGCATTTCTTCATCGACCGTCCAATCTTCGCGGCGGTTGTCTCGATCCTGATCACGATCGCCGGCGCCGTCGCGTACGTTTCGCTTCCCGTCTCCCAGTACCCGGAGATCGCGCCCCCGACGATCCAGATCTCCGCGACCTACCCGGGCGCCTCCGCCGAGACCGTCGCCGACACGGTCGCAACGCCTCTCGAACAAGAGATCAACGGCGTTGAAGGCATGCTCTACATGGTCAGCCAATCCACCGGCGACGGGCGGCTGAGCCTGCAGGTGGTGTTCGCCTTGGGAACCGATCTCGACGCGGCGCAGGTGCTGGTTCAAAACCGGGTCGCAATCGCTGAACCGAGATTGCCCGAACAGGTGCGCCGCCTCGGCGTGACGACGCAAAAGTCGTCGCCGGACCTGATGATGGTCATCCACATTCTCAGCCCGGACGACAGCCGCGACCAGCTCTATATCTCGAACTACGCCCGCACACAGATCGTCGACGAGCTCTCACGGATCGACGGCGTCGGCCGCGCGACCGTGTTCGCCGAACGCGCCTACTCGATGCGCGTGTGGCTAGACCCGACCCTGGTGGCGTCGCGCAACCTGACGGCGGGCGAAGTGGTCGCGGCGCTGCGCGCGAACAACGTGCAAGTCGCTTCCGGCGCGCTCAACCGCCTCCCCGTTCCGGAACCCAGCGCCTACGAGCTGCTGGTTGAAACGGAAGGTCGACTTCTGACGCCGGAGGATTTCGAAGAGATCGTCGTTGCTCAGGCGCCGGACGGCGGCCTGATCCGCGTCCGCGACGTCGCCCGCGTCGAGCTCGGCGCGCAGGACTATTCGATCAACGGCTACCTCGACAACAAGAACGCCCTTCCCATCGGCATCTTCCAACGTCCAGGATCCAACGCGCTGGAGACGTCGGACGCCCTGATCGCGAAGATGAACGAGCTGGCGCAGTTTTTCCCGCCCGGCATCGAGCATCAGATCGTCTATAATCCCACCGAGTTCGTCGAAGCTTCGATCGACGCCGTCTTCCAGACCTTGTTCGAGGCCGCCGCTCTCGTCGTGCTGGTGATCGTCGTTTTCCTGCAGTCGCTGCGAACAGCGGTCATCCCGGTCATTGCGATCCCGGTTTCGCTTATCGGCACCTTCATGTTCATGGCGGCGTTCGGGTTCTCACTCAATACGCTGTCGCTCTTCGGGCTCGTCCTGGCCATCGGGATCGTCGTGGATGACGCGATCGTCGTAGTCGAAAACGTCGAGCGCTACATTCGAGAGGGGCTCGCGCCGCGAGACGCCGCGCGCAAGACGATGGACGAGGTTGGCGGCGCGCTCATCGCAACCAGCCTCGTGATGCTGGCCGTCTTTATTCCAGTCGCCGCCGTCTCGGGTATCACCGGGCAGTTCTTCCGACAATTCGCACTGACAATCGCGGTCGCGACCGCGCTCTCGACAGTTGTGTCCCTCACGCTGTCGCCCGCCCTCGCCGCAATGATCATGCGACCCAAGTCAACCGCAGCCCCGACGGGCGCTTTCGGGTCCATGTTAAACGCGATCGGAGCCCCGGCCCGATGGTTCAGCGCCGGGTTCAACCGGGCATTCTCCGGCCTCGAAGCCGGCTACGCCACCGTCGTCGCGAAGATGTTGCGCGTCTCGGTCGCCGTCCTGGCCGTCTATGGCGGCCTGCTGTATGTGACCTATGACCGCTTCGCTGCGACGCCGACCGGCTTCATCCCAGCGCAGGACCAAGGCTATCTGATCACCGTCGTGCAACTGCCTCCGGGCTCCTCGCTGACGCGAACGGACGAGGTGGCGCAGCGCGCCTCGGAGATCATCGGCGCCCATGAGGGCGTCCAGAACACCGTCGGGATCATCGGGCTCGACGGCGCAACCTTCACTAACGCGCCGAACTCGGCCGCGATCTTTGTGCCGATGAAGGACTTCGACTGGCGCGCGGAACGGGGCCTGAGCGCCGACAGGATCCTGGGCGAACTGCAGCAGCAGCTCTTTGTGATCAAGGAAGCGAACATCTTCATTCTTCAACCACCCCCGGTGCGCGGCGTTGGCACCGGCGGCGGTTGGAAAATGTACATCCAGGACCGGCGCGGCCGAGGCTTGCCTGCGCTTGAAGAAGCCACTTTCGGGATGATGTTCGCCGGGAACGAGCTGCCGGAAGCGCAACAGGTCTTCACGCTGTTCAACACCCGCACACCCAAGGTTTTCGCGGAGATCGACCGCGTCAAGGCCGAGCAGATCGGAGTGCCGGCGGCCCTCGTCAACGAGACGCTCGAGATCTATGTCGGGTCGACCTTTGTGAACGACTTCAACTTCCTTGGCCGAACGTACCGCGTGACGGCCCAGGCGGATGGCGAGTTCCGAGAAGACCTCCGAGACATCGCCGAGCTGCGGACGCGCTCGAACAGCGGTGAGATGACGCCGATCGGCTCGGTCGCGACATTCAGGGACATCACGGGTCCGTACCGCGTCGCCCGCTACAACCTTTACCCGGCGGCGGCGCTGCAGGGTTCAACCCCTCCGGGCGTTTCGACCGGAGAGTCCATCGCGGCGATGGAAGGGTTGGCGTCGCAAGCCTTGCCGGATGGCTTTAGCTACGAATGGACCGAATTGGCGCTGCAAGAGAAGCTCGCCGGAGACACCACGATCTACCTCTTCCTGCTGGCCGTGGTCTTCGTATTCCTGTTGTTGGCCGCGCAGTACGAAAGTTGGCTGTTGCCGCTCTCCGTCATCCTGATCGTGCCCATGAGCCTGCTGGCCGCGATCCTCGGCGTGCAGTTGAGGGGGATGGACAACAACATCCTCACGCAAGTCGGTTTGGTCGTGTTGGTGGGACTGGCGTCGAAAAACGCGATCTTGATCGTCGAGTTCGCCAAGCAGGCCGAAGACGCCGGCATGGACCGGATCAAAGCCGCTGTCGAAGCCGCGCGTCTGCGGTTGCGGCCGATCCTGATGACCTCCCTCGCCTTCATTCTCGGGGTCGTGCCCTTGTTGATCGCGACCGGCGCGGGAGCCGAGATGCGTCAAGCCCTGGGAACGGCCGTGTTCTTCGGCATGCTTGGCGTGACGATCTTTGGCCTGTTGCTGACCCCGATCTTCTATGTCAGCTGTCGCTGGCTCGGCGGATGGTGGAGCAAGCGGAGCGCGTCAGCGACACCGGCCGAGTAAACCACCTGGAGAAGACCCTGCGGCTGGCGACGCCATAGCCTCGCCAGTCGCTATTTCTCGCTGAAGGCGCCGTCGAATGCGCGCGTCACGGGCTTCATCAGGTAGCGCAAGATGCTCTTCGATCCGCTCAGGATCTCGGCATTGACGATCATGCCCGGGGCCAGCTTATCCGCGTACTCCGACGCGGTGTCGCCGACGCCCTCAAGCTCCAAGGTGGCCAGGTAGTAGCGTTCGCCCTGCTCGTCTTCGAACGAGGTCGGCGAGATCACGGCGACATGGCCCTTCAGCTCTCCAAAGACTTCCGGATCGAAAGTCGTCACGCGGACGACCGCCTGCTCGCCGATCGAGATATAGCCGATATCGTCCGGGCTGACGCGGACGTCGGCGACCAACTCGCTCTCTTCAGGCACGATTGTGGCGACCACGCCGTTCGGGCGCAGCGCATCGCCTGCCGCGGCGATGCCCAGCGATTGGACGACCCCGTCGATCGTCGAGCGGACGGTCGACTGCTCAAGCCGTTCGCTGAGGCGCGCGATCTGCGGTCGGATCTCGTCGATCTCGCCGCTGGTCGACGCGAGCAAAGACGCCCATTCCGACGCTTTTTGCGCCTTGACCTGTTCGATCTCGACCTCGAAACCGTCCGCGGCCAGCAACGCCGTCGCGGAACGACCGAGCGACGACCGGCGACGGGCCTCAGCCTCGGCTCTTTCTGCGGTCAATTCCAATACGCCGCGCTTGGGCGAGTGTCCTCGCTTCACCAGCGCTTCCCGCATGGCGATCTGCTCGTCAAACGCTGCGACCTCCGCTGCGAAACCTTCGGCTTCGTCGCGCTCGGCTACGGCTTCGCGGCGTTTTTCAGCAACCCGAGCCAGCAGGCGCTCAACCTGGCTCGCGATCGCCGCGCGTTCGATCCGCAGCATGTATTGGGTCACCGCGACATGCGAGGCCGCCAAGTCGGCTATGGCCTCTTCCGACAACATGTCCTGATCCGCCAGCAAGGCGTTCAGCATCGCCTGCCGCGCCGTCAAGTGGTTGAAGCGCGCGGTGAGGCGCTTGTGCTCCTGCGTCTCGTCGGTCGATCGCAGCCGCGCGATCGGCTGCCCCTCGATCACCGTGTCTCCGGGTCGGGCCAGCACATCCGTCACGGCGCCGCCTTCGACATGGCGCAACTCGACGATGTCGGCGCTCGGCTCGATCGTTCCGCTCGCATTCGAAATCTCACGCATCGGCGCGCTGGCGAGGATCATGATCAGACTGACGATCAACGCGATCAAGCCCAGCGCCAAGGCGTGAAAGCGATGCTCTTGGCGCTCGAGTTGAAAGTCGAGCGGAATGACCAACGCTTCCGACGACGTCTTCTGGATGCGATCTTTGCCCAGTTTCATATCGATCAATCCTATTTGTACTCAGCCGTCGAGCGCCCTAGCGCCCAATGCGTTGAAGGTTTTGAAGAACGCTCGCTGGGTCGCCGTCGGCGACGATGCGTCCCGCGTTGAGGGCGATTGCGCGATCGCACAGGCGGATGGTCTCAGGGCGCGCCGTCACGACGAGGACGGTGGCGTCGCCGCGCAGCCATTCCACGCGATTGAGGAGCGCGCGTTCGCGTTCGTCATCCAGCAGGTCGGAAGGGCTGTCCAGGAGGTAGACCGGCGCGCTCTTCGCCAGCGCCCGCGCAGCGGCGATCTGCTGGCGCATGCTGTCCGCCGAACGCCCTGTCCCACGGATGCGCGTGTTCAATCCATCCGGCGCATCGGTCGAGCCCATCATCAACCGCAGACCTTCGAGCTCGGCCAGGATCTCTTCATCCGTTGCTTCGGGATGCGCCAGGCGAACATTCTGCGCGATCGTGCCAAAGAACAGATCGGTTCGTTCAGGCATGTAGCCGAAGCTGGCGCGAACCTCTGACGCGTCGAGCTGCAACAAGTTGAGCCCGTCGACGTACACCGCGCCGTTCATCGGCTTGTAAAGGCCCAACAGCATCTTGAGGAGCGTGGTCTTTCCCGCGCCGCTCGGCCCGGTGAGAGCGACCATCTGGCCTGCGGGGATATCAAGCGTCACGCCGCGCAGCGCAAAGTCGCTGGCGCCTGGGTACTTGAAGCTAAGGTCCTCGGTCGCAAGCGAGCCCTTGAACTGGTGGAAAACCTTCGCCGCCTTCTTGGACTCGGTTTCGCTGGGCAAACGGTTCAGCGCGTCGAACTGCTTCACGGCTTCCCGAGCGGACAACATTTGATGCGCGCTCAGGAACACAGTCTGAACCGGTCCAAACGCGCGAAACACCAGCATGGTCGCCGCAACAAGCCCGCCAATGCCCAGCGAGCCGTCCATGACCAATTGAGCCCCGGCGAACAGCGTCACGGCCCCGGCCATCATTGTCAGGAACTGGGCAAAACTGTTCAGCGTCAGGCTAAGATACGCTGCGCGGAAACGCGCGCTGGACGCCAGACGCGCCAGAGACGCGTGGCGCTTCATCCAAAGATCTTCCGCGCCAAGGCTGCAGATCGTTTCACGCTCCAGAAGGATCTGAGAGACCAAGGTCTGCAGCTCGGACCGTTTCTTGCCCGCCTCGATCGTCGCCGAAAAGAGCGCCGGCACGACCAGACGCCCAGCGATCGCGAAGATTGCGATCAAGGCGATCGGGGCTAGCACCAGCGGGCCGGCGATCAGACCAATGGCGATCAAGAAGACGATCATGAACGGCAGATCCATCAGAGCCGTGGCCAAACCGCCTTGGAAAACGGCGCCGATTTTCTCGAACTGACGCAGGCGTGCGTTTTGCGCCGAGATCGGCGCCGAATGCGTCAGCGCCAGCGGCAAACGAAGGATCCGTGAAAACGCTTCGCGCAACAGCGTCGCGTTCAATCGCGCAGCGCCCGAGGCGATCAACTCGTTGCGGACTTTGCGGTAGTGGGTCTCCATCAAGACCGCGGCGACAACCGCAAGCAGCGCGAACCCAAGCGTCGCGAGCGAATGGGTTTTCACAATGTTGTTGTAGACGAACATCGAGAAGAACGGCGCCGACAGCGCCAGCAGATTGATGACGCAGGTGAGCACCAGCAAGTCGGCCCGGTCACGATAGAGCGGCGCCGCTGCGCGCTTGAAGAAACTCTCGGTCTGCGCGCGCGCAGTGTTCGCCGAAGCGACGACAGGGCGCGCTTCGCCGACGACCACGCAGATGCTCTTGCGATCCTGACCGACGGCGTAGTCCTCGATTTCTCCCGTCGCGCCGTTCAGCGTGCGGATCGTCGTCGCGTCGATGCGACCAAGCGCGACCATCGGCGCGTTGGCGTGCTCGAAGATGAACGGGAACAGGTCGACCGGCACGCGGTTGATCCGGCGATGCTGAACCTCCGTCTCGATGTCGACATTCGCCAGTACGATCCGGAACGCGGTCATGCTGGTGATCGGCTCGAAATGCGGCAGCGCCTCGATCAAGCGGCGGGTTTCGCCGACGCCGCCCAGCGCTTCCAGAAACGGCACGAGGCACAACTCGTACGGCGTCGGTTCCTTCAGATCAGTGGTGTCGCGCCGGCCCATCAGAGCAAACGCAGCGTCGAGCGTCCGGCGCCCGCGCTCGACCAGATCGGCGCCGTCAAACTGCGCTGAAACGAAAGCGGTGGTCATCGGCGAGCTCCATGGATTAGCTTCAGTGCGACGGCCTCGTTTGCGACGGCGTTCTCGTCATCCGACGTCTCGTCAGAGAATTGATCTTCCTGGGACCGAGAGAGCCGCAGCACCTTTTCAGCTTCAGAGATCGGCCGCTCCTCAACGAGCCCATCACGGCACAGCAGGATCTGATCGGCGCGCACCGCGACCTCGGGTCGGAAAGTGCTCAACAAAACGGTCATCTCGGAGCGCAGGCTCGGCAGCGCCTCGAGGAAGAGCTGTTGCGTGCCTTCGTCCATGAAGGCGACCGGCTCCTCGAGCATCAAAAGCTTCGGCCGGCCGGCGACGGCCCGCGCGATCGCGATCATCCGCAGGAGGCCCGCTGGGAGCCCATCCGAGGCTCCAAGCGCGACGGGCGTCGAATATCCGCGCGGCAGTCTTTGAACCAGCGTGTCCAATCCAAGCAGCTCGGCGGCCCACAGGGCGTCCTCCACCGACGGTCCTTGTCCAAAGAGCGTGAGGTTCTCGAGAATGGTGCCGGTGAACAAACGGGCCCGCTGACTGACAAAGGACACGCTGCGCGCGTGCTGGGCGCGGAACGTCTGCGCCGGCACGTCGTCAACCAACAACGCGCCATCGCTGACCGAGGTGATCCCGGCGGCCACCAGCAGAACGGAGGACCGACCGCTGTTGTTGCTGCCAACCAGTGCCGCGACCGTGTTCGGGCGGATCTCGAAGGTCGCGTTCTCGATGACGACCATGTCGTTTCGGGTGATCTTCAGGTTTTCGGCGGAAACCTTCGGCGCGGACGCGATCGGCGCGTATGCGAGCGGCGCCGGAACAGCCGGAGTTGAAAAAAGGCTGGCGACGTCTTCGGCGGCGATCGAGGCGCGCTCGGTCTCGCTCCATGCGCGTGCGGCGCGCAGAAGCGGCTGGATGGCGCGCGCCGACAGAAGCGAGCAAGCGGCCAGACCGCCGACGCTCAACGACCCGGCCGAGACATAGACAGCCCCGGCGGATACTGTGGCGATGACGTTTAAGTTCCCAAACAGAACGGAAAGCTGCTGACTATCGCCGCTGAGAGCGATGTGGCGCTTCTGCAGCGCTGCGAGCGTTTTGACCAGTCGTTCGTAGCGGCGAAGCAGCAGGTTCTCCATGGCGTGCGCTTTGACGCAGAGCACCGCGCTCAGGGTCTCGGTCGTGAAATCGGTCGTCTTCGCTTCGGCGATCCCGCGCTTGGCTGCGGCTTCTTTCATCGAGGCGCCGACACGCACGATCACAACAAAGAAGATCAGGAAAACCCCTAACGGAACGAGCACAAGCGTGCCGCCGATCGCTGCGATGACCAGAAAAAAAACGATGGCGAATGGCAGCTCAAGCAGGGCCAAGCGCCCTTGGCCGCTGAAAAAGTCGATCAGCTGATCCACGGACTGGAACCTCCGCGTCAGTTCCGGCGGCGAGGCGTCATTAACGTCCATCGGCGAGCGAAGCAGGCGGTGCAAGGCGTTCGCCTCGACCGATTGACCGAACCGGATCGCGTTCAGAGACAGAATTCCACCCTGAAGGACGCGCAGCGCAAACTCGAACACGGCGACGAGGCCGAGCCCCAAACAGAGCATCAACAGCGTCGATTGAGCATTCTGCGGAGCGATGCGGTCATAGACTTGGAGGACCGCCAGCGGCATCGCCAAGGCGAGCAGGTTGATGAGCACGGTCGAGGCGATCAGCGTTCCGTCGAGACGGACGCTCGCAGCGCCTGGAACATCACTTTCGGCAAGATACGCCGCGGTTGCACGCGGCCTCGCGACGGGCGTTGACGCGTCGCCAGCTAAGGTAGCTCGACCCAGACAGCGACTTAACCAAGTCTTGATTGAGATTTTCCCGCTCATCCGGTCGACACCCGCACCCAAGTGGCTGAGAAACAGCCAAAACTCTTTCAGGGCGGCCATTTCACGCTTTGGCTGCCCTCGCTCAGGCGTTCATAGTGAAGACGGAAGGTAAAATATCTGTTTTTGATTGTATTTTTATCTATTTTCGAGAATTTTTCATAAGTTGTTAACTTACAATCGACGTGAAACTCTAAATTTTATTAATATTCGAAGCCCATTTTCTACTCCAAAGATAATAGAGAGAGAACGGGTCCACCAATGGCGAAGAACGGCGATAACGGGAACGCGGGCAACAACCGCGGCAATCAGGCGACCGACACGGCGCTTGTCGCAGATCAGCAAGAGAAGCCGAACGTCCGTGCGCCCGAGAGTACGGAAGAGCTCGTCGTGACCCCAGGCCAAGGCGAAGACGGCGATGTCGTCGTCTCGGCTGTGGTGACCGGCGATGGCGAACCAGAAGAAACCGTCGCTCAATCCGCGCAACCCATTCGTGGAACCAAGGAAGGCGATGTTCTCCTCGGCGACGGCGAAGCCAATACAATCGTGGGGCGCGCCGGAGATGACGAAATCGAGGGCTGCGGCGGCGACGACATCATCCGCGGCGGCGCCGGCGACGATGTGGTCGACGGCGGCGAAGGCGATGACCGCATAAACGGCGGACGCGACAACGATCACCTCAGCGGCGGTGAAGGCGACGACACCCTGCGCGGCGGTGCGGGCGACGACACCCTGCGCGGCGGCGAAGGCGACGACACCCTGCGCGGCGGCGCAGGCGACGACAACCTGCGCGGCGGCGAAGGCGACGACACCCTGCGCGGCGGCGCAGGCGACGACACCCTGCGCGGCGGCGAAGGCGACGACACCCTGCGCGGCGGCGCTGACGACGACACCCTGCGCGGTGGCGAGGGCGACGACCGCCTCAACGGCAATGAAGGCAACGACATTCTCAACGGCGGCGCTGACGACGACCGACTTGACGGCGGCGACGGCAACGACCGCCTGAACGGCGGCGATGGCGAGGACACGCTGATCGGCGGCGCGGGCAACGACCGGTTAAATGGCGGGCGCGACAACGACAGTCTCGACGGCGGCGACGGCCGGGATCGCCTGAAAGGCGGCGCCGGCGACGAAACGCTCGACGGCGGCGACGGACGGGACCGTCTGAGAGGCGGCTC
>ERZ1740059.712-NODE-712-length-17070-cov-6.755980_pt1 | contig 17070 bp, 12 predicted proteins | sample MGYA00581744_ERZ1740059 | MGnify/ENA primary metagenome ERZ1740059 (study PRJEB43018, sample SAMN04849738) | marine metagenome | isolation source: floating plastic debris | place: Pacific Ocean | collected 2008-08-28 | study: EMG produced TPA metagenomics assembly... | reverse complement strand
CGGGCTCATCGCTTTCGCGTCCAACTCGAACGCGATTCTCCGGCGCCACATCGCCCGCCCCAGAGGTCGGTGGCCGGCCCCGAGCTCCCTCGTCGCGTGTCTACCCCTCGAATCGGCCGCAGCGCCCCGCGAGCCCCGCCCGAGCCCGACTCGAAGGCCTTGGGCTCGGAGAAGTCACCGCGCTAGGCAGCGCGCGCCGCGAGCGACTCGCGCGTACGACGTGCAGGCCGATTCGAGGGGCCTGTCCTGGAGCTACGCTGCGAGAGCGCTACGAGGGCGCACTTTCGGATCCAGACTCCCTCGCCGACGTGCGGCTGAACGAGGAACTCGGGCCGAGGTGTGGGTTGGGGGAGCCCACGACGCCGATGCTCACGTTGGGTGCGGAGAGCTCGCCGCCGCGTGTAGGCCACGTGGCCACCGGCTCCTTCCGGACCGCCGCCGAACCTCGACGTGCGTCGCCACCTCGCCCCGCGCGCCGACGCCTACCAGAAGCGGGTGCCCGGCGGGCCCTTGAACGGACCCACGACGTCGCCCGTGATCCAGCCCGCGTAGTAGTCGCCCTCCTGCGGACGCACGCGTTCGCCGTCGACGAAGCAGGCGTCGACGCGGCCGGCGTAGAAGCCGATGTGGTCCTTCATGGCGCCGAAGTCGGGGACGAGCTGCTCGTAGCTGAAGGCGACGACGGGGCGCCGGTCCTCGCCCATGGCGAGGTTCCAGTAGCGGCAGAAGCCCTTGAACTCGCAGAAGGTGCGCTGTCCCTCGATGAGCTCGAGGTGCTCCATCCGCACGTCGGTCATGGGCAGGTACCAGACCGGCGGATGCGAGGTCTCGAGGACGCGGAGGGCCTTGCTCGTCGCCCCCAGGACGGTGTCGCCCACGATCACCTTCACGTGTTTGGTGGAGGTCTCGAGGCGCGGCGGGCGCGGGTAGTCCCAGCAGCTTTCCTGGCCGGGGCCCGGTGGAGTCGGGGTCGGATGCGGCAGCACGCCCTGGGCTCTGGGGCCGGCCCGCCCTTCCGGCTATCGTCCGCGCGTGGACCGCCTCGAGCGCCTCCTCGACCTCGTGCACGTGCTCCAGAGCGCCCACGAGCCGTTGACCTTCTCCCAGCTGAAGGACCGCTTCGCGGACTACGCCGAGGGGCAGCCAGAGGCCGTCCGGCGGAAGTTCGAGCGGGACAAGGCGGAGCTCGCGCGGCTCGGCCTCGTGATCCGCTATCACGACGAAGAGGAGACCCACGCGGGCTACCTCCTCGACGTCGCCGCGAGCTACCTGCCGAAGCTCACGCTCACGCCGGAAGAGCGGGGGCTCCTCGCCACCGCCGCCCGGGCCGCGCTCGCGGCGCCGAGCTTCCCGCACCGCGACGCGCTCCGCATGGCCCTCGCGAAGCTCGGTACGGCCGCGGACGCCGACGGCCTCGTCGCGCTCGGGCACCGGCCCCTCGACCCCGAAGGAGCCGGCGCGCCGGACCTCGTCGAGCGGCTGGGACGCGCCCTCGCGGACCGAAAACGCGTCCATCTCCGCTATCGGAAGCCCGGCGCGGCGGAGGTGACGGAGCGCGAGGTGGCGCCCTACGGCCTCTTTTTGCGCGCCGGCGCCTGGTACCTCGTCGCCCACGACGGGCTCCGCGACGCCGTGCGGGTCTTTCGCGTGGCGCGCATCGAAGACGCCACGGTCAACGCGAAGCGCCCGGCCACGCCGGACTACGCGCTGCCCGACGACTTCGACCTCGAGCCGCTCATGCATGCCTCGCCGCTCCACTACGCGGCCCACGGCGCGGTAGCAGCGCGGGTCCGCGTCGACGCAGAGGTCGCGTTCCTGGCCGCTCGCTGGTGGGGATCCGCCCCCGATGCCGACGACGTCTTCACCGTGGAGACCACGAACCTCGACGCGCTCGTCGCCCAGGTGCTCGAGCTCGGGACGCGCGCGGAGCTTCTGTCGCCGCCGGAGGGACGGGCGGCCATGCGCCGGGCCCTGGGCGCGCTTCGTCGCGGCCAGGAGGGAGCGGCATGAGCCAGCTGCCGGACGACATGGCGCGCTTCCTCTTCCTCGTGCCGCACGTCGCGGCCCGGCCGGCGGGCGTGCCCCTCGACGAGCTGGCGGAGCTGCTCAGCCTCAGCTCCGCGGCGACGCGGCGGCTCCTCGAGCGCGTGGCCTTCGTGGGCGCCCCGGACGGCTCGCCCGACGAGATGGTGGACGTGGCGCTCCAGGGCGACCGGGTGCGCGTGACGCTGCCTCAAGGCTTCGAACGACCGCCCCGCTTCCGCGTGGAGGAAACGCTGGCGCTTCTCGCCGCGCTCGCGCCGCTCCGGGACGCGGGGCCGCCCACGCTGCGCCAGGAGGCGGCCGCGCTGGCCGCACGCCTGCTCGAGCTGGCGAGCCAGCGAGCGAGCGCGCTCGGCACGGTGCTCACCGACGGCGTTCGGGTGGCCGGAGAGGGCCTCGAGGATCCGGCCCATCTGCAGACGCTCGAGGTCGCCGTGAGCGAGGGCCTGCCCGTGACCGGCGAGTACTACACGGCCGGACGCGACGCACTGTCCGCGCGACGGCTCCGGCCCGTGGGCCTCCTCCAGATTCGCGGCGCCTGGTACGCCGTGGACGCCGGCGGAAAGGTCTTCAAGGTCGAGCGGTTCCGGGCCCTCGCGCTCGCCGAGCTCACGGACGAGGACGCGGCCGCCCTCGAGGCCTCGGACGTGGACGTGGACGTCGTCCGGGCACGCCTCGAGGAGGCGCGCATCGACGCGCCGGCGAAGGCTTGGGTGGCCGCCGAGGTGGAGGGCCCCGGTGGCCGCCGCCCCTTCCCGACGACGCGACCCCCGGCGCTCTTCCGCTGGTTGCGCCGCCAGGGGGGCGCGGCGCGGCTGCTGGAGCCCGAGGACCTGAAGAGGAGCTACGAGGCCGAGCTCGAAGCGATCTCGGCGCGTTACGACGATTGCGGGCCTTCGGGCACGTGAGGCCCCTCATCCAAGGAACCCCTCACGGTAACGGGTGATCCCTTGCCAAAGGGTCGCCGTGTGCGATTCTTTGCCCGAGGGAGTTGGTGCCTACGGTCGCTGGTCCAGCGTCCGTACGAGGACCCATGGGAGACAGCATGCGGCGAACGAACATCGCGGCGCTCCTCGTCGCCATAGTGGGAGTTGGCGCCTGTACGGGCGACATCGGAGACCCGCTTCGGCCGACGAACGTCGGAGGCGAAGGGACCGGCGCGACCATCGTCGACTTCACGTGCGGCGATCCAGCGCCGCTCATCGACGCGCCCCTGCGGCGCCTCTCGCGGCGTCAGCTGCGCAACACGGTGGGGGACGTGCTCCGGCAACTCATGCCCCCCGGTGAGGCCAACGGGGTACTGGCCGCCGTCGAGGGCGAGCTCGGGGCCATCCCGCGCGACCAGCGCCCGGTCGACTCCGAGCAGCAGACGGGCCAGCAGGCATTCTACCGGGCCGACCAGAACGTCGGCTCCGCCGCCGTGGAAGCCCACTACGGCCTCGCGACCGCGCTCGGCGAGGCGCTCTCTTCGGACGCCAGCCTCGACGCCATGGGGCTCGGTTGTCTCGTCGCGGAGGGCACGAGCGACGCGGCCTGCATCGACTCGCTCGTGCAGCTCCTGGGCCCCGTCACGCATCGCCGTCCCCTCGGCGACGACGAGCGCGCCTTCCTTCGGGACGAGGTCTACCTGGCCGGCGACGTGGTGAGCCGCGACGACGTTCGCGACGTCATCACGGTGCTCTTCGCGCAGCCGAACTTCCTCTTCCACGTGGAGACGGACGGCGAGCTGACGCCCTACGAAGCGGCGAACCGGCTGAGCTACCACCTCTGGGATTCGATGCCCGACGCGGAGCTCTGGGCCGCCGCCGAGTCCGGCGAGGTGCTCACCTCGACGGGCTGGGAGGCCCAGGTCGAGCGACTTCTGGCGAGCGAGCGCGCGCGGGACGCCATCGAGGGCTTCCTCTTCGAGTGGTTCCGCTTCGACCAGCTCGACCTCCCGAGCCGCGGCACGGGGGCCGACTACGAGGCCATCACGGCCGGGCTCGAGATCGACGAGAGCCTCGACGATGCCGTGGTCGCGGAGATCGTCGACCTCTTCATGCACGTGTTGCGCAGTGGCGGGAGCTTCGAGGACTTCTTCCTAAGCGAGGTCACCCCGACCTCGCACCCCACGCTCGCGCAGATCTACGGCGTAGCTCCGGCGGCCCCTGGCGAGGTGGTGCCGGTCCCGCCCGAGCGGCGCTCGATTCTCGCGCGGACGGGCCTTCTGCTCTCGCGCGCGGAGATCGCGCTCCCGACGGTCAACTCCATCACGCACCCGATCCTGCGCGGTGTCTTCATACGCCGGCAGATCGCCTGCGACCTGCTTCCGAACGCACCGGCCGGCGCGATGGACGGGCTCCCGACGGTCGACCGCGCCACGACGGGCTCCCGTGAGGCCACGGAGATCCTGACGAGCGCCGGGGCCTGCGCCGCCTGCCACTCGGCCATCAACCCCACGGGCTTCGCCCTCGAGGGCTTCGACGCGATCGGTCAGGTCCGTGGCGTGGAGCCGCTCTTCGACGGCGACGGAAACGTGACCATGGAGCTGGCCATCGACGACGAGGCCGTGCTCCCGGAGAGCGCGCTGCCCGTCTCGGGCGCCGCCGCGCTGGCGGACGCGCTGATGAGCTCGGAGAAGGCCGGGGCCTGCTTCACGCGCCACTACGTTCGCTTCTCACTCGGCCGTACGGAACGGCTCGAAGAGGACGGCTGCATCCTCGAGCGCATCGACGACGCCGTGGACGAAGGCCGCCCGCTCCGTGAGGTGATGAGCCTCGTGCTTCTCGACAACAACTTCCGCGTGCGGGGAGGCTGACCGATGACGGTACGCAAATTCGGACGACGGTGGATGCTGATGGGCGGTGGCGCCGCCATCGCCATTCCGGCCCTTCCCAGCCTTTTGCCGCGGGGACATCGCGCGGCCGCGCAGGGCATCCCGGCACCGCGCCGCATGGTCGTCTTCACGACGGAGCACGGCGGCATCTGGGCGCCCTCCATGTACCCCGACCAGAGCATGGCGTCGGAGACGGTGCCGCATCCGCTGCACACGACGCACGCGGGGCCGCTCACGTCGCGCGTCGAGGGCGGCGACCGGGTCATCTCGGACGTGCTTCGGGCGCCGTCGGACGTGCTGACCGAATCCCTCGTCGGGAAGATGAACATCCTCCGCGGCCTCGACGTGCCCTTCCACAGCGGTCACGCCCGGCACCTCCTCGGCAACTACGGCCGCATGTCGAACGACGGCGACGAGTTCGAGGAGAACCGCGAGACGGCGGACCAGGTGCTCGCGCGCACCACGCTCTACGCGGGTACGCCCCGCCGGCGCTTCATGAACTTCGGGAGCCGGGGGCTCAGCATCGAGCTCATCGACCCGAGCGCCGGTCCCGCCGGCGGCGTGCGCCCGGCCGAAGAGGTCGGCATGCAGGCCATCTGGAACTCCGTCTACGTGGACGTCGAGCCGCCGGACGGCTCCGAGCCCGAGCGTCCGGACCCCATCAACGCCGTCTTCGACAGCTACCAGCGGCTCCAGTCCGGCGCCTTCGGGGCCGGCGCCCGCCTCGGCGCCCAGGACCGGCAGCGGCTGAACCGCTACATGGACCGGCTCAACGACATCCGCGCCGCGCTGAGCTCGAGCGTGGGCGTGCAGTGCAGCGAGCTCTCGGATCGCAGCGGCCTGCCGCGGGACGCGTACGCCTCGATGTACACGCCCGACAACGCCATCGCGATCAACGACATCATCATGGCCGGGTTCATGTGCGACTCGAGCCGGCTGGCGGTCGTGCGCGTCGACAACCCGTGGACCGACGCCATGGAGAGCGACGGCGGCTACCACGAGGTGGCCCACAACGCCGCGAGCCTCGAGAGCGGTACCCCGGAGCGCCTCCACGGGCTGCTCGTCGAGGGCAAGCGGAACTGGTTCGCCCAGGCCTTCATGCAGCTCATCAGCCGCCTGGACACCATCCCCGAGGGCGAGGGCACCATGCTCGACAACACCCTCGTGTGGTGGGGCCAGGAGGCGGGCCCGGTGACGCACCACGGCGACAACATCCCGATCATCACCTTCGGGAGCGCCGGCGGCCGCTTCAACACGGGCCGCTACTTCGACTTCCGCAACCGCGACGTGGACCCGCTCGTGCCGATGTACGCCTCGGAGGCCGAGCGAAACTCGAACCAGCAGCGCCGCGTGGGCGTGTCCCTCTTCCAGTGGACGACGACCTACCTCGACGCCTTCGACGTGCCGCGGCGCGCCTGGCAGCTCCCGGGGCGGAGCGCGTTCACGGGGACCATCCCGCTGCAGCCCTGGTACTACTACCAGTACGATCAGGGAGCGATGGACCGGAGCTGCGAATCGCCGCTGCCGGGCCTCCTCCGCAGCTGAGACCTCGGTCTCGCTCGCGCGTCCTGCGCCGCCGGCCCGGGGGCGTAGCAGAGCGTCGAGGCTCCGAGACCCGCGTCAGACGCCGGGAAGCAGGCAGTAGGCGCGGCTCTCGATGCGGAGCCCGCCGCGCTCGTCCCGGATGGAGAACCAGAGCCGCTCGAGGCTCCCCTCGGCGGCGACGGGGCGCTCCTCGATGAGGGGGAGCGTGTAGATCGTGTCCTCGCGGACGTCCTCACGCTCGGTGAAGATGAAGTTGGCCTCGAGCTCGCCGGCGGTGATGAGCAGCGCGTGCTGCAGCGCCTCGACGACGGGCAGGGGCTGGTCGTCGGCGTCGAGCACGAAGTAGTCCTCGAAGGTCTCGGGAGCGGACTCGACGACGAGGTCCACGTCCCCGCTGTCCGAGAAGAAGGTCGGCAGCTCGGGCACGTCCGTACACGCCGTGCCCGGAACGCCGCCGGGATCGGGCGGTAGCACCCGGCCGTCGAGCCGCACCTCCACGAGCGGCAGCGGGTTGAGGTTCGCGTCGTCCGGAATGCGCTGCACGGGGATGGTGCTCTGGAGCAGCTCACCGGTACCCACGTCGTCGGCGCACACCACGAGGCCACCGGCCGGCGGGGAGCTGATGTCGAGGGCGCTGGCGAAGAGCTCCGGGTCGACGACGCCGCCGACGCACGCCGCGGCGATGACGAGCAGCTCCGCGTCCTCGGGGAAGTCCGCCGGAACGGTGAAGGACACCTCCGGGAAGGCCGGCGCCACGGACCGGCTCACCAGCGGCGCGATGACGCTGTCCTCGCTCGCGCAAAAGGGAACGCCGAAGCCGACGTCGACGCCGAGGCAGGCGACGCCGACGAAGTCGATCCCCTGCGCCTCCTCGGGAAAGGCGAAGGGGAGCCGGAGGTTGAGCGTCTCTCCGGTCCGCGGCGTCGTGCGCTCGGCGTCGCCTTCCACGCTCAGCTCGAAGCCGAGCACGCGCGGCCGCGTGACGAGGCTGACGGGGTCGAGCGTGTCGCCGCAGCCGGCGAGCAGGGCGAGGGGCACCGCGAGTCGCAGAATCGTGCGTCGCATCAGATCTCTCCACGAATCCCGAGGGCCGGAATGATGGGCAGGCCGTTGATCGGCGTGCGCTCCGTGTAGTCGAAGTTGAAGCCCAGGCCTTCCTGGTTCTGCCGGTTGTAGATGTTCTGGATGTCCAGGAAGAGCGCGAGGCGCCAGCTCTCGAAGACCCACTTCTTCTCGATGCGGAAATCGAGGCGGTGGAAGTTCGGGTTCCGGATGCTGTTGATGCGCCCGTTCACCGGTTGGTAGACGTTGTTGAGGCTGTCGTAGATGCCGCCGATGACCGGGGTCGTCGGGTTGCCGCTCACGACGCGCATGGTGGCGCCCATGCTCCACCCCTTCGGCAGGTTGTAGACGCCGCTGAGCGTGAAGATGTGCGTCTGGTCGAAGTCGAAGAGGCGCCACGGCTCGCCCGGCCGGTCCCGCCGCTCGCTTCGGCTGATGGTGTAGCTGAGGTAGGCGAAGAAGGGGCGGCCCGGGCCCTGTTCGAGCTTCCCGCTGATCTCGGCGCCGTAGATGCGGCCGATGCCCTCGTTGGTGAAGATCGGGTCCACGCCGCCCTCGGTGGAAACCACGCGGTCCCAGAGGTATTTGTAGAAGCCGTCCACGCCGATGCGGAACCCGTCGAGGATCTCGTACTCGAAGCCGCCGCCGACGTGCACCGAGTGGATCATGTCGAGGTCCGGGTTGCCGCCGTCGGGCACCGACTCGTTGAACTCCGGCGGCTGGCTGTAGAGGCCCGCGCCGGCCTTCAGGCGAAGCCCCTCGGCGACGTCCCAGTTGGCCACGAGGCGGGGGTCGATGGCGTAGTCGCCCGTTCGGTTGTCGTAGTCGAAGCGGACTCCGGCGATGAGCTGGACGTCGTCGCTCGGGCGCAGCTCGTTCTCGATGTACACGCCGGGCCGGCCGGCGAGGCTCTCGAGCGTCGCCCGCTCGATGTCGGCCGAGGCCAGCGGGTTGAACTCGCCCGCGCCCTCCTGCTGCTGCTGCGGCGGCCCCGTGAAGTCGACGCGGAAGGGGCCGAGCAGGAGATCGGCGCCGTAGGTCAGCTTGTACCAGTCCGTGACGCGCTGCCGGACCTCGGAGCGCAGGTAGAACTGGTTGACGAAGAGCTCGAAGTTGAGCGCGTTGCCGAGCCCGAAGTCGATGGCCTGCGGCCCGTAGGCCGCGTCCACGTCGAGCTCGGCGTCGTCGCTGATCTGCCGGTCCCAGCCCATCTGGAAAGTGCCGAAGCGTGTGGTGAGACCGAGGTTGCCGCTCACCGCCGGGTCCGAGCCGAGGCCGTCGTCGAGGAAGAGCTCGAAGGCGTCGGACGCGCCGTAGTGCTGGAAGCGAATCCGGTCCTTGGAGGTCGGGCGCCAGCTCAGCACCGTCTGCCAGTCGTAGTAGACGGGCACCTGCGTGACGCCGATGGAGTCCGGGACGATGGAAGAGAAGACGAGGTCGATGAGGCTCCGGCGGAAGCCGAGCGCCATGCTCGCGTTCTCGCCGATGGGGAACTCGGCCAGCACCGACGTGTCGATGACGCCGAACTCGGCCACGCCGTGGAACCCGTCGCTCGCCGGGTCCCGGGTCTCCACCTCGATGATGCCGCCGATGCGGCGCCCGTAGCGCGAGGAGAAGTTGCCCGGGATGAAGTCGATCTGCGTGAGCAGCCGGGAGTTGTAGACGCTGGTGAGCCCGCCGAAGTGGTAGAGGAGCGGCACCGGGATGCCCTCGATGAAGACCTCGGAGTCGTTCGGGGCGGAGCCGCGGATGATGATCTGGCCGGTGCCGAAGGGCGGCCGGCCGACGCCCGGGAGGATCTCGATGGCCCGGAGCGCGTCGCCGCGCGTGCCGGGGATCTGCGTCAGCTCTTCCTGGCGAATGCGGCGGCGCGTCACCTCGCGGGGCGGCGGGTCCACGCGCGCCCGAGCGCTCAGGCCGCCCTCGTCCTCGATGCCCGCGTCCGGCCGGAGCCGGTACACCACCGAGGTGGCCTCGCCCGGAACGACGGTCTCGGTGGCCTCCGCGCCGGCGTAACCGAGGGCGTCGATGGTCACCAGGTACTCCCCCGGCGGGAGGTCCTCGAAGGTGAAGGTGCCGTCCTCGCCCACCGTGGCTTCCCGCTCGAGCGCCGGGTCCGTCGCGCTCGCGACGAGCACCCGGGCGCCGAGGATGGCGTCGTCGGCCTCGGGAGCGAGCACCCGGCCCTCGAGCACGCCGGTCGCGGGCGGCGGAGGCGGCTCCGGAGGCGGCGGCGGGCGAAACACGTACTCGAAGCGAATCCGCGCCTCCACGGGCTCGCCGTTCACGCGGGCGGCAGCAAAGCGTGACGCGCGCACGGCGGCGAGGGCCGCGGCATGGAAGGCCTCCGGGCCTCCGAGCACCTGCGCCTCGCCGACCTGCCCGTCGATCCCGATGACGATCTCGAGGAGCACGGCGACCGGCTCGCCGCCGGGCTCGACCTCGGCCGGCCACGGCGCCTCGACGAGCTCGAGGACCGAGGGAGGCACGGGGGCGGTCTCTGCCTCGCCCTCGGAGGCGGGCTCGGACCCTCCCTCGTCGGGGGCATCCTCGCCGGCGGCGGGCTCGCCCGTCGCGTCTCCCGCGCCCTGGGCCTCGAGGGGTGGGGGCAGCACGAAGCCGGCGAAGGTGAGTGCCAGCGCGAAGCGAAGGATGAGTGGGCGATGCATGCCGGTCCTCTGAACGCCCGCTCTCGCGGCGCGTGCGTGAGTCGGAGATCGGCCGGGAACGTTAGACGTACGTGCGAACTCGCCTCGGCGTGGGCCCCTAGGCCCAGAGCCACCACTGCCCGGCGAGGAGCACCGCTAGCGCGACGGCTACGTTGGCGACGACGTGGACGACGATGGCGTCTCGGTGCGTCCGCGCGCGGCCTGCGCCTAGGCGAACACGAGCCCGGCGTGGGGAGACGCCGGGCGCATGGCCCGAGAGCCTAGCGGTCGAAGCCGGCCGAGTGCGTGCCGAACTCGGCCGCGAGGCCCATGGACTTGGCCGCGGCCTGGAGCTCGAGGGGCACGTGGCCGAAGAAGAGAAAGGAGCCCGGCGTGGCGATCTGCAGAAGGTCGCCGAAGTGCGCGGCGGCCGTCTGGCTGAGGTGAAAGCCGAGGGCCTCCGCGTCCCGGAACTCGTCGCGAACGTAGAGCGCGTTCTCCTCGTCCGACCGGTAGACGTGGACGGCGAGGGCACCGGGCTCGTTGGCTCGCATGGTCTCGGTGACGCCGGCATACGCGGCCTCCAACGCGTCGAGCTGCGCGGGCTTGGCGGTCCACTTGTAGACGACGGTGACGTGCTGCTCGTTCATGGCTCTCTCCTTCTCGAAGGGGTGTGAGGAGAAAGCTGACGCAATCGGTTGTTTTAGTCAACCATAAAGTTTAAAAAAGCTACCTATCGGCTATGGCAAGTTCATGGCGGAAAGCTCGATGGACCGAAAAAGCTATGCGCAGGCGTGCACCGTGGCGGCGGCGCTGGACCTCGTCGGTGACCGTTGGACGCTCCTCTTGCTGCGCGAGCTCCTTGGCGGGCCGGCCCGCTTCGGCGAGCTGCACGCGGGGCTCCCCGGCATCGCGAAGAACCTGCTCGCGACGCGGCTTCGGACGCTCGAGGCCGACGGCTTGGTCCGCAAGCTCGGCGCGTCGGGCGTCACGCTCTACGCGCTCACCGAGCATGGCGCCGGCGTGCGGCCCATCATCGATCAGCTCGGGGCCTGGGGGGCTCGCGCGAGCCGCATCGCACCGGTGGCGCACGGCCGAAGCCCACGCGCCCTCGCGGTGGCGCTGCAGGCCATCCTCTCGCGACCGGGACGCGCGCTCCCGCCCGAGCCGAAGCTGTTGGAGCTGGAGGTCGAGTGCGATCCGCTGTAAATCCTGCTTTGCGCGCCGCCTCGCTTGACGGTGCGCACCGTCCACGACGCTGACGCTCACGTCCGCGCGAGCGCCGGCACGCTCGCGGGCTACCTCGCCGGGGAGGGCTTTCCCGGCGAGCGTCTCGAGCTCGTGTCGGGGGACGGGGCGGCGGCTCGGGCCCTCCTCGACGCGCTCGTGGGAACGCCCTAGCGGCGCCGGCGCGCCAGGGGGCGCGACCTCCGGTATCCTGCGGGCCGTGACGACGTTGGGAAGGGGTCGGCAGACGCTGGAGCGGCAGGGCTTGCCACTCCGCCTCGCAGCCGGCGCGTTGGCGGCATGCCTGGCGGCCGCGTGTGGAAGCGGCGGACCGACGGAACCCCGCGAGGACGCCGGGCTCGACGGCTCCCCGGGCCTCGACGCGGGGATCGACGCCAGCCCCGAGGCAGGCCCGCCCGACGGAGGTACACGCGTCTGCGACGACGCGGGCGGAGCGCCGCCCGCGGGCCTCGAGACCCGGCGCGCGTACCTCGGCGCGCCGACGACCAGCGCCGTCGCGCTTCGCTTCGGCAACGAGACCCTGAACGGCCTCCTGGCGGCCCGTCCCCGGCACGAGGCGGCCCGCTTCGCGCTCGAGGGCCGGACGCGGGTGCATGGAATCCGGGTGCAGTGGGCCCGGCGCCCCGTGGACGACGACGCGCCGCTGGCGCTCGGGCTCCACGCCGACTTCGGCTACAACGGCTTCGACTTCTGGGCGCCGGACCCCCTCTGGACCGGGAGCCGCTGCGCCGGAGACGTCGCCGTCGATGCCGACGTCGACCCCGACGGCGCCTGGACGACCTACGTGCTGGACGAGCCGGTGGTCGTGGAGCAGCCGGGCCTCCTCTACGTCGCGCACCGCAGCGAGGCTGACGGGGCCGCCTGGTGGATGGACCAGGAGATGGCCAACCCGGAGGCGGACGACCCCTGCGGACGCTTCGACGACTGCCAGGCCGCGCTCAACTTCCCGGACGTCTCGGCCTTCCAGGGCACGCGATACTTCAACGGGCTCTCGCTGCCCCTGCCCTTTCACTACCGCGTAGAGCTGCTGGTGGAGCCCATCGACACGCTCGCGCCGGAAGAGCGCGTCTTCGTGCCGGCGCCCGAGGGGGCCGCGCCCCGGGGCGCGCGGCACGTGAGCTTCGTGGACTTCGACGGCGACGGCTGGGACGACCTTCTCCTGGGCCGCGCGCTCTGGCGCAACCAAGGGGACGGCACGTTCACCGACGTGAGCGCGGCCTACGGCCTCGACGCGGCGCCCTCGGCGACGGGCGGCGTCTTCGGCGACTACGACAACGACGGCTGCCTCGACCTCTTCCTCTTCTCGGAGTCGCTTCGCCACGCGGACACGCTGCTCCACGCGGTCTGCGAGCGCGGCGTCACGGCGCGCTTCGAGCTCGCGGCGGACGCCGGCGTGATCGACCGGCAGGACGACGAGGCCTGCGGCGACGCCGCGCGCCACGTGACGCGCCCCTCGGCGGCGGCGGCGTGGGTGGATCTGGACGCCGACGGGTTCCTCGACCTCTACGTCGCCAACTTCAACTGCTGGGCCGAGGGCCGGCAGTACATGGACACGGTCTTTCTCAACCGCGGCGACGGCACGTTCCAGGACGTCTCCGGCCGCCTCGGCTTCTTCACGGACCGCACCGCGAGCCGCGGCGTCGCGCCCATCGACGCCGATCGCGACGGCGACGTGGACGTCTTCGTGAACAACTACCTGCTCCAGCGGAACTTCCATTACGACAACCGCGGCGGACGCGTGGTGGACGTCGCCGCGCCGCGGGGGCTCGCCGGCCGCGAGGTGAGCGGCTTCTACGGGCACACCATCGGCGTCGCCTGGGGCGACCTCGACAACGACGGCGACTTCGACCAGGTCGCGGCGAACCTGGCGCACCCGCGCTTCTTCGACTTCTCCGACAAGACGCAGGTTCTCCTCAACGACGGCGCGGGGATCTTCACGGACCTCGGCGGCGCCTGGGCCACGCCCTTCGCCTCGCCCTCGGGGCTTCGCTTCCAGGAGACGCACTCGGTGCCGGTGCTCCTGGACGTCGACCAGGACGGCGTCCTCGACCTCGCGATCAGCGCGACCTACGACGGGCGCCCCACCGACTTCTACTGGGGCGTGGGCGACGGCAGCTTCCGCCTGGACGCCCTCCGCGGCGCCATCCCGCTCGAGAACGGCTGGGGCATGGCCACGGCCGACGTGGATCACGACGGGGACCTCGACCTCTACGCGGGAGAGCTGCTGCTCAACCAGGCCGGCGAGGGGCACTGGCTCCAGGTGGGCGTCGTGGGGACGGCCGCGAATCGCGCCGGGCTCGGCGCCGTGGTCGAGGTCGAGGCCGGCGGCGTGACCCGCGTGCGCCACGTCCAGGGCGGCACGGGCAAGGGCAGCCAGGACTCGCTGACGCTGCACTTCGGCCTCGGCGAGGCCCCCCGCGTCGACCGGATTCGCGTGGTCTATCCCGGAGGCGCGGAGACCGTGTTCGCCGGGCCCATCGCCGTCGATCAGCGGGTGTGGCTGGCCGAGGACGCCGGCGCGCCCGTGTCCGGCTGGGCGCGACCGCGAGCCGCCGACTGAGACCCCTGCCAAGGATCGCGGCCGCCGGGGGTTAGGAGGGACATGGACATGCGTCGCCTGCCTCCGCTCCTCCTCCTCTTGCTCGCGGGCGGCTGCGCCGAGAGCGCCAGCGCGTCGGGGCTGCTCCTCCTGCCGGAGGAGCTCGCCTCGGTCACGCCCGGCAGCCGCCTGAGGCCCGCCCGGCTGGTGCCCGACGAAGGGCCCGCGACGACATTCCCGTCGAGCCTCATCGACGCGGAGCTCGGTATCTGCTCCCTTTTGGAGCTCACGGACGACGGCGTGCCGCGCTGCATGCCCGGCGGCCCGATGTTCGTGCTCCACGGCGGCGAGCCCGTCTTCTCCGACCCCGAGTGCGTGGAGCCCTTCGCTCCCGCACGGAGCTGCAGCGGCGAGTACACGTTCACGATCCCCTTCGCGTTCGTCGACTTCGTTCCGACGCGTGCGCATGCCTTCCGGGCCCCGGCCGCCGAGCCCGTGACGCCGGGCCCGCTCTGGGAGCGGCCGGGAGTCACGGGCGCGTGCACGGCGCGGACCGAGAGCAGGCCGCCGCGCTACCTGAGCAGCCCCGTCGTGCGCGCCGAGCGCATCCCGGAGGCCGCCATGGTCGAGCTCATCGACGAGGCGCGGCGCGAGCTGGGTGGGCCGCTGGTCGAGGTCACCCGCCTCTACGCGGACGGCACCGTCGCGCGGGCGCGCGAGCTGACCGAGCCCTGCTGGCTCTGGGACGTGGAAGGGCAGCTGCGTTGTCTCCCGGGGCTGGTGGCCGGACCGCCGCTGGCCTTCGAGGACGCCGCCTGCACGCAGCCCACGCTCGCCGTGCTCAACGCGCCGCTCGGGGCGCCGGTGACGCTCACCGACGCCGAGGGGCAGCCCCGGGAAGTCCGCCGGGTGGTCGAGGTCGCCGCGATGCGGCCGCTCTTCGTCACGGGACCCGCGGGGTGCGAACCGACGCTGGCGAACCAGGCGGCGCTGCTCGGCGGCCCCGAGACCCTCGACGCGGCTCCGGTGCTCCGGCGCGTGAACGCGGGGACGAGCCGCCTGCGCCCCGTGCGCTACGTGGACGAGGGAGGCCAGGCGTGGCCCACGTCCCGCGTCGACGGGAGACCGGCGTGGGGCCTCGGGCGTGACCTCCACCACGACGCGGCGCTCGAGCTCGACTGCTACGCCGTGCGGACCTTCGAAGGCTACCGGTGCTTGCCCGCCATGACCTACCCCGTCGTCGACGGCGAGAGCCCGGCGTGGTCGACGCTCTTCGCGGACGCCGCCTGCACGGACCCGCTCCTCGCCGTGGAGCGCGATACCCCGACGCACGTAGCCGTCTTCGAGACGCGAGGTGAGGGCTGCGACGCCGAGACGAGCGTCGCCAGCGTGTGGGAGCTCGAGGCCTACGAAGGCGCGACCTTCCGCGCCGACGAGGGTCGTTGCGAGCCCACCGCCGGCGCCGCGCGGGCATTCCAACCCACGGCCTCCGTGGAGCTCTCCGCCTTCGTCGGCCTCCGCTACGAGCGTTAGCGGTTCTCGGAGGCCGGCCAACCCATCGACGGGAGAGCGACGCTCCGCGACGGAGCGCTCGACTTCGAAACGCGCGCTGAGCCGGGTGTGCGGCGTCGCGTCGCCGCGCCTACCTTGGGGGCGTGGAGGGACGCAAACGGGAGGGACTCGCGGGGTGCCGGGGGAGCGGGCGGTGCTCGGCCTGGGTGCTCGCCGCGGCCCTCGCGTGCACGGCGGATGGCGCGGCGCCGCTCGACCCGCCGCCGCAGCCCGACGAACGACCGCTCGGCCTCGGGGAGGTGAGCGAGCCGGCGGAGCTCGTGCTCGCGGACCTCGACCTCTACGGGCTCGACCCCGCCGAGCTGAGCGTTCGGCGACCCGTGGACCTGCTGCTCTCGACGGCGCGTGACGCCGGGGAGCGCGAGCCCTTCCAGGGGCGTGACGTCGACGAAGCGCAGACCGGACTCTTCGCCTTCGACTGGGCCACGGGGACGACCCGCACGTTGATCGTGCGTACACCGTCCGAAGCGAGCCTCGCGGCGCTCCGCGTGCTGCGGGACGGCGAGCGTCTCTACGCGCTCCATCCGGTACGTCGGGGCGGGTCGCTCGGCACCCTCGTGGAGGAGGTGAGCCTCGCCGGTGGAGCCCTCGCCCGACGCGAGATCGACGAGGTCCCCGAGGACTGCGTGGCCGTGATGGGCGGCGACCTCTTCTTTCGCTCGGGCGACGCGATGAGGGCGATCCGGAACGTGGGGAACGGCGGCGCGGCGCTCGAGCCCGAGTTGCTGGGGCCCACCGAAGCCTGCGGCCGCCGCCTGGCGGCGATCGCGGGGGAGCTCGTCGCGCTCGATCACCCCACGGAGATCGAGCCCGCGGAGCGCATCGCGGTCTGGGCCCTGAGCCCCGAGACCGGAGCTCGTACCCACTCCCTCCTCGACGTGGGCGCGGCGGACCTCTACGGCCCGGAAGGCTACCGGCCCACCCGCTTTGCGCTGGCGCCGGACGGACTCTACGCCGTGGTCCGGGACGCCGGCGGCCTCGAGATCTGGTTCGTCGCGTGGGCGCGCCGGCCTGGAAGCCAAGGAGGAGGCGCGTCGCCTGGCGAGCCGCCCCGGCGCCTCACTCGGCTCGCCGTCCCCTTCTTCGCGCAGGTCGTCCCCTTCGAGGGGAGCACCCTCGCCATCGACGAGGTGAGCCACCTGGGGGCCGACGGCGGCGTGCTGGCGATGACCGTCCGCATCGAGGAGCAGGCCGGCGAACGTCGATTTCTCTGGAACGCGCTCCTCGTGGCAGACGTCTACCGCGGAAAGGTCGACCTGGCCGAGCTCGGTACGGCGCTCACGGGCCTCGACGTCGTCGCTCGCGACTGAGACGACGCGCGCCGTGTGTCGTGCGTCTCTTCCGTAGCGCTGGAGGTCGTGTCACGACGAGTAGCCGTGGTTCGCTCCGTCTTCCCGTGGATGTTCGTCGTCGCCCTCGCCGCGTGCGGAGAGGCCGACGCGGCTCGAGCGTCGCGCGGACGCCCGCCCGCGGAGGTGCAGCTCGCCGCGGTGGAGACGGGAGCCCTCCGCGTGGAGCGAACCTACCTCGGCGAGGTGCGTGCCTCGGCGCGGGCGGAGCTTGCGGCGGGCGCGAGCGCCGAGGTCCTGGCCGTGAGC
>ERZ1740059.711-NODE-711-length-17075-cov-6.685664_pt1 | contig 17075 bp, 12 predicted proteins | sample MGYA00581744_ERZ1740059 | MGnify/ENA primary metagenome ERZ1740059 (study PRJEB43018, sample SAMN04849738) | marine metagenome | isolation source: floating plastic debris | place: Pacific Ocean | collected 2008-08-28 | study: EMG produced TPA metagenomics assembly... | reverse complement strand
GCCGCGAGAGCTCGATGAGCCGGAAGAGCGCGCGCGCGGCGACGGGCGCGTCGGGCCCCTGCGCGGCGGCCCGAGCTTCGAGGCGCGCGGCCGCTTCGCGGATGACGGCGGGCAGCGCGGCGAAGTGGGCGCTCGCGTCGCGCGGGTCGAGGCGGAGCCCTTCCTCGTCGAGCTGCAGCACGGCCGCGCGGCCGCCGCGGGTCTCGTCACCGGCGAGGATGGCGAGGAGCGCACGCACCTCGGCCATCTCGGGAGGCCCCACGGCGAGGTCGCGCGCCAGCCGGAGCACGGTCTGCTCGAGCGGCTCGTGAGCGAGCGCGCGCAGCGCCTCGAGCGTCTGCACGTGCTCCTCGCGCCAGACGAAGCGCGCCACGCGCACGGGACGGACCAAGGGAGCGCGGGTCCGCCGGCGGAACTGGACGAGCGCCGCGAAGCCCGCGCCCGCCTCGCCGAAGCGCGTCGGCTCCGGAGCGCTCGGATACACGATGGGGTTCAGGCGTCGCCCCTCGGGGAGCACGCGGAAGGCGTGCGTGTCGCCGATGGCCAGGTAGTCGATGCCGCGCTCCACCGGCGCGTCGTCGTGGATGGGGAAGAGCGTCTCGTAGCCCTCCATGGTGTAGGTGCTGCCGTGCACCATGCCGACGCGGATGCGCTCGTCCCCGGGAGCCCGGCCTGGAAGTGCCCGCGCCGGGTCCTTCGACTCGGACTTGCTCCGGCAGGGTCGCGCGACGAGCACGGCGCCCTCGCCGAGCGGGGCTTCGAAGTCGTCCTGGTCCACCACGTGGCAGAAGGAGGGCAAGCGGCCGCGGAGCGGGCCGCGCGCGTGCCACACGCTCCCGTCGAGGAGCGGGTCGTGGTTCCCCGGCAGCAGGAAGATGGGGCGCCCGCCCCAGGAGGGGTCGGCGGCGAGGCTCTCGAAGAGGCGCGCCAGCGCGTCCACCCAGCGCCGGTCGGGATGCGGCTCGTCGAAGAGGTCTCCGGCGCAGAGCACGGCGTCCGCGCGGTGCTGCCGCGCGAGCCCGAAGACGTTGCGCACCGCCTCGAGGCGCGCGCGGCCCAGCGTCACCCGCGCGTTCGCGTCGAACTGCGCGAAGGCCTTCCCGAGATGCCAGTCCGCCGTGTGCACGAGGGTCAGGGCCACGTCGTCGTCCTCAGGCGTCTCCGCGCGGCTCATGGCGGGTCCATTCCACGTCGAGCACCCGCTCGACCGTCGGGGGGGCATAGCGCCGTGCCTCGGCGCGGGCGCGCTGCGCTCGGTAGCGTTCGTCGTCTCGGGCACGGAGCCGCGCGAGCTCGTCGCCCAGCGCCTCGCGTCGTGCCTCGACGCGCGCCATGCGCGTCTCGACGGCATGGTAGGCCGCGCCGGCCGCGCGATCGCGTTCGGTGCGGAGCGCGTCGAGGCGTGCGCCGAGCTCGGCGTGCTCCCGGGCCCGGACCCGTACGCGATCGTCGGCGGTGCGTTCGAGACGCGTGAGGCGCGCGTCGAAGCGCGCCTGGCTCTCCGTCTCCACCTCCGCCTGCGCGTCGAAGAGGAGCGCGTCGATGGCGTCCTCGAGCACCTCCAGCGAGGGCTCCTCGCCGGGTCGATGCTCGGCGGAGGTCGCGCGCGGGTTCGCCTTCAGCAGGGCGTCGGCGACGGCGCGGGGCAGCTCCTCCGCGGTCGCGCCGCCACCGCGAAAGGCGAGCGGGTAGAGCCGCTCCTCCGGCTCGAAGCCCTCGAAGCGGATGCGCAGTACCGAGAGCCACCCGGCGGGCCCCGCCTCCGGCGGTGCGCCCTCGAAGGCGACATGGAGCGTGGCCTCCGTCGCCTCGCGCGCTTCCTCGATGGCCGCGCGCACGAGCGGGTGGCGGCGGTGGAGCCGCGCGCCCCCGGGCAACGTCTCCCCGCGCGTGGCGAGGTAGCCACGCACCACACCCTCCAGCTCCGCGTCGATGCGCCGCAGGCCCTCCGGGAGGCGTTCCCGGAGATCGCGAAAGGCCCGCCGCACCGCCGCGTCGAGGCGCGTCTCGATGAGGCCCCGGGTCCGCGCGTGCGCCTCCTCGAAGGCGGCGCGGCGTTCGCTCGTGCTGTCCCGAAGCCGGAGGAGCTCGGCCTGGATGTCCTCCGAGCTGCGCGCGCGCCGGTAGATGCCGAGGAGCTCCTTTTCGAACCCCGCGCCGAGCGCGCTCGTCAGCGCATCCGTGTCCCGGTGGCCGGACGCCTGGTGGAGCACCTCGTCCGAGGCCCCGAGCACGGTGCCGAAGAGCTCGAGCTTGCGCGCGAGGATCTCGAAGGTGAGCCGCTGCGCCTCGTTGTCGGCCGCGAGGAAGTTGATCACCGTCACGTCACGCGTCTGCCCGTAGCGGTGCACGCGGCCGATGCGCTGCTCGATGCGCTGCGGGTTCCAGGGCAGGTCGACGTTGACCAGGGTGTCGCAGAACTGGAGGTTCAGACCTTTGGCGCCGGCCTCGGTCGCGATGAAGACCTTGGTGCGCGTACGGAACTCGTGGACGAGCGCGAGGCGAACGGCCACGGCGCGGCTCGGGCGCTCACCCGCGCTCCCCGCTTCGACGTCGTGCTCCCAGCGCTCGAGGGCCCGCTGTGCTGCGGGTCCCGCGTTGGTGCCCCGAAAGAGCGTGATGTCGTCGGGGCCGGCCACGCCCGCCTCCACGAGCAGGTCCCGCACGTAGGACTGCGTCGTGAGCGATTCGGTGAAGAGGACGACCTTGGCCGAAGCGGCGCGCCGCGCGAGCGCCGTGCGGACGGCCTTGATGAGCGCCTGCGCCTTCGAGTCCTCCGTGAGCCCCTCGGCGCGCTCGCGGAGCTCCCGAACGCGGACCAGCTCGGCGCGGACGGCGTCGGGGTCCGGGAGCGCGCCGGCGTCGCGGCTCTCGGCGTCGGCGAGCGCGTCGCGGATCTGCGCGTCGTCGAGGTCCTCGTCGAAGGCCTCCGCGGTCTCCTCGCCCTCGTCGAAGCGCCCGGCCTCGGCCGCGCGGAGCATGCGCTCGAGGCGGCTCTCGACCCTCGCGAGGCTCGCGGCGAGCGCGGCCTTCGAGCTGGCCATGCGGCGGTGGAAGCCGAGGAGGAGGAGCGCCCGGTGGCTCCCGCGAAAGGCGAGCGCCGTCGGCGTGAGGAGATAGCGCGTCACGTCGTCGTAGAGCGCTCGCTCGGCGGGACTCATGCGGTACTCGAAGGTGCGCGCACGCCGGCCGACGAAGGGCCGCTCCATGAACTCCTGGGCCTGGCGCCGCAGCGTCCGCTGGACGACCTCGCCGAGGCGGCGCTTGAGCTCGTCGCCGGCGCCGGGCGCCAGGCTCCGCCCGTCCCCACCCTCCGTGAAGACCTGGCGGAAGGTCGGCAGATCACCGAGGAGCGTCCCCTCCGGGTCCACGTACTGCACGAGGCCCCAGAGCTCCTGGAGCTGATTCTGGATGGGCGTGGCCGTCAGCAGGAGCATGGGGGTGTCGGCGAGGGCGTCGCGCACCGCGGCGGCCGTCTTCGCGTGCGGCGAGTCCTCCCGGTAGTGTCCGGCGGCGTCGTAGCGCCGCCAAATGCCTGCGAAGAGCTCGTGGGCCTCGTCGATGACGCACAGATCGAAGGGCTCGCCCCGCCTCAGGAGCCCGCTCACGGCAGGCGTCCCAGCCTGCTCGCGGCCGACCAGAAAGAGGCCCTCGCCCTCGAAGGCGCCGCGCTCGGCCTTCCCTTCTCGCGTCGGCAGACCGAAGAGCCGATAGAGCTCTTCGCGCCATTGCCCGAGGAGCGGCTTGGGGGCGATGAGGAGCACGCGCCGGGCGCCCTCGGCGAGGAGCTGGGCGATGACGAGGCCCGCCTCGATGGTCTTCCCGAGGCCGACCTCGTCCGCGAGGATGCAGCCGCCCTCACGCAGTCGCTGGAGCGCGAAGATCACCGCATCGATCTGATGCGGGTTGGGGTCGATGCGCCCCGCGCGCTGCGAGTGGAGGTAGCGGGTCTCGTCGTTCGCCCGGCGCAGGCGCACCAGCTCTTCGACGCGGAGTCGGCGCGTGAGCGGGTGCGGGACCGCGGGACCAGCCGGAGCGGGCATGGACGCCTCGTCATAGCGCAGGGCTGTGACGGGATGCGAGGCCTGCGAGACGCTCTGGCGTTCCCGGGCGTTGACCTCGCCGGCCCGAGCGCCAACGCTGCGGCCGCGTGAGCCCTACCTCCGTCGCGCGCGACGAGACGCTGACGCGCCTCGAGTCCCTCCTCCCCCCGCGGCAGCGCGCCACCATCGACGGCGTGGAGCTCGCGTTTCACGACGGAGGTCACGGCGCGCCGCTGGTATTGCTGCACGGTCTCGGCGCGTCCGCCCTCTCCTGGGCGCCCCTCGTTCGGGGCCTCGCTCTCGACCGCCGGGTGATCGTGGTCGACCTGCCGGGCCATGGGGAGAGCGCGGAGTCGCCGGAGGCCTTCTCGCTGGCAGGGGCCGGGCGCGCCGTCGCCGGGCTCCTCGAGAGCCTCGGGGCCACCGACGCCGTCTGGGTCGGGCACTCGATGGGCGGGCAGATCGCTCTCGTCCAGGCCCTCGAGGTGGGCCCGCCGCCGGGGCTCGTGCTCGTCGCCCCCGCCGGCTTCGAAGCCTTCACGACGCCCGAGGCGCAGCTGCTCCGGAGCGCGGTGACGCCCGACTTCGTCCGCCTCCAGTCGGTCCAGAACTTCGAGGTAGGGCTGCGCATGGGCTTCCACCGTTGGGTCCCGGCCGCGGAGGGCATCCTCGGCGCCCGCTCGCGGCTGGCGGCCGAGCCCGCGCGCATCGAGGGCTTCGTGCGCTCCTTCGTCGCGGGCGTCGGGGCCATGCTCGACGCACCGGTTCGTGGCCGCCTCGGTGAGGTGGCGAGCCCGACGCTCGTCGTCTTCGGTGCGCACGACCGGCTCATCCCGAACCCGCAGCTCCACGGGTCGCTCTCCACGCGCGCCGTGGCGGAGGAAGGCGTACGCCGCATGCCGAACGCCGAGCTGGTGATGGTGGAGGCGGGCCACCTCCCCCATTTCGAGGCGCCACAGGCCGTGAGCGGCGCCATGGCCCCCTTCCTCTCCCGCCTGGGCCGCTGAGCGCTCGGCGCTGCGGGGTCAGTCGATGAGCTCGCGCTTGAGGATCTTTCCGGCGCCGCTCTTCGGGAGGGCGTCGAGGAAACGCCAGCGCTTCGGGACCTTATACTTCGCGAGGCGTTCGGTGACGTGGGCCTTCAGCGTGGCTTCGTCGGCCGTGGCGCCCGGGTGAAGCGCGACCGCGGCGAGCCCCACCTCGCCCCAGCGCGGGTCCGGGACGCCGACCACGGCGCACTCGTGCACGGCCGGGTGCGTGCCCAGGGCGCGCTCCACCTCCGCCGGGTAGACGTTCTCGCCGCCGCTGATGAACATCTCCTTCTTTCGGCCCACGATGAAGTAGCGGCCTGCCGCGTCGCGCCGCGCGATGTCGCCGGTCCGGAGCCAGCGCCGTCCGCCGGCCTCCACGAAGGCCTCCGCCGTCGCCGCGTCTCGGCCGAAATAACCCCTCATGGTCACCGGGCCGCTGAGCTGCAGCTCGCCTTCGTCCGCCTCGTCGCCCGCGTCGTTCACCAGCCGCGCGTGAAGGTGTGGCATGGGCCGGCCGACGCTCTCCGGGTGGGCCGCCGCCTCGTCGAGGCCCAGTGCGAAGCAGTTCACGCCGCACTCGGTCAGCCCGTAGCCCTGTTTGAAGCGGATGCCGCGCGCGGCGAAGGCCTCACGGATGGGGGCCGGGCAGGGCGCCCCGCCGCTGATGGCCCAGCGTACGCGGCCGAGATCGGCGCTCGCGAAGCCCGGCGCATCGGCGAGCAGCCGGAACATGGTCGGTACCATGAAGAGGAGCGTCGCGTGCTCGGCCGAGAGCGCCAGGTGCTTTTCCGGGTCGAAGCGCTCCTGCACCACCACGAAGCCCCCGAGCTGGAGAAGGGGCCAGGCGAGCGCATGGAAGGCCGCGTGGAACATGGGCGTGGCGACGACCACCGCGTCGCGTTCGCCGAGGCCCCAGCCGAACGCCGTGTTCACGGCGTTCATGACGAGCTGCCGGTGCGCGAGCATCGCGCCCTTCGGGAGCCCCGTCGTCCCGCCGGTGAAGCAGAGCGTCGCCACGTCGTCGGGCGCCGCTTCGTAGGACGCCGCGCCGTCCGCGGCGGCGTCGAAGCCTTCGAGCGCTCGCACGGGGATCGCGCCCGCCGCAGCCCGGGCGCGCTCCTCGAAGCGCGGGCCATGGAGCAGGAGGCGTGGCGCGGTGTGGACCAGGAGCTCCGCCAGCTCGGCGGCCGCGAGGCGCGTGTTGAGCGGCGCGAGCACGACGCCGGTGCGCGCCGTCGCGGCCAGGAGCGTCACGAAGGCCGGGTGGTTCTCCGCGAGCACGGCGACGCGATCTCCCGGTCCGAGCCCCTCCGCCCGGAGCGCCGCGGCTACGCGATCGGTGGCGCCATCGAGCTCGCCAAAGCTCCAGGTCGCGTCGCGAAAGCGGAGCGCGGGACGCTCCGGATGGTAGGCCGCGCGGCGCCGGAGCCAGTCGGTCACGAGGTCCACGAGGCCCCCATCGATCCCCCGTCGAGGGCCTCGCGTCAACGCATTGTTGCGGCGCAGCATGGCCGTGTAGCCTCCCGCCGATGGACCCGAAGACCCTGGCCTGGCTGGCCTTTGGCGCGTACCTCGTGATCACCACGGGCCTCGCCCTCGTGGGCATGCGGAAGACCAAGGACCTCGCGGGGTTCGCGCTCGGCAACGGCGACATGGGTCCCCTGCTGGTGGGCATCACGCTCGCGGCGGCCATCGCCTCCACGGCCACCTTCGTCATCAACCCGGGTCTCGTGTGGATGGACGGGCTCGCGGCGCTGCTCCACTTCGGCGTGGCGGGTGCGGGCGGCGTGACGGTGGGGCTCGTCGTGCTCTCGAAGGGGTTCCGGCGCCTCGGGCAGGAGACGCGCGCGCTCACGCTCCCGCACTGGATCGGAGCCCGCTACGGCAGCCCGGGCATGCGCACCTACTTCGCGCTGCTGAACCTCTTCCTCGCGATCAGCTTCGTGGTGCTGATCATCAAGGGCTCGGCGCTCGTGATGGGTGCCATCCTCGGGCTCTCCTACGAGGGCAGCGTCGTGTTCATCGTCGCCTTCGTCTTCAGCTACATCCTGCTCGGCGGCACCTACGCGCACGCCTACACGAACTCGCTCCAGGGCGCGATGATGGTGCTGGTCGCGCTCGCCATCGTCGGCACCGGCGCGCACTACATCGTCGACGGCGGCCTCCTCGACGCCGTGGCCGCGCAGGACCCGAACCTCGCCAAGCCCATCAACCCGGCCAGCCTCTTCTATGGCTCCGTCTGGGAGGTCTTCGTCTGCGGCTTCGTGGTGAGCTTCGGCCTCGTCTGCCAGCCGCACATCCTCATGAAGTCGCTCTATCTCCGGAGCGACCGCGACCTGAACGCCTACCTGGTCGTGGCCGCGGTCATCGGCGTCATCTTCGCGTCCATCCTGCTGGCGGGGCTCTTCGCCCGGGCCAAGTTCCCCGGCTTCGCCGATGCCGGCGTCACGCCCGACGCGGTGATGGTCGCCTACATCAACCAGGTCTTCTCGCCGGTCGTGGGCGTGCTCATCAGCGTCGCGCTCCTGGCCGCCGGCATGAGCACCATGGACGGCATTCTCGTGGGGGCCTCGACCATCGCCGGCTCGGACCTGGTGCTCGGCTCGCTCGGGAGCGTGCTCGCCAAGGACAAGACGGACGACGAGAAGCAGGCCCTCGCGCTGAAGCTCAGCCGCGGCATCCTCATCGCCATGGGCGTGGTCAGCGCGCTCATCGCGCTCGATCCCCCGGCGCTGGTGGGCATCTTCGCGCAGGCCGGGATCTACGGGCTCGTCGCGGCATCACTCGCGCCCGTCACCTTCGGTATCTTCGTGAAGCGCACGCCGCGCGCGTGGGCCTTTGCGGCGGCCGTCGTGGGCCCGCTCGTGCACTTCGCCCACTACGGCGCCATCGTGTGGGTCGGCGGGGGCTTTCTGAACCCGGCCGTGAGCGCCACCGAGGGCGTCTTCGCCAGCATCGCCGTGCTGACGCTCGGCGTGCTCCTGACGCCGAGCCCGGACGCCGCCGTCGCCTAGGGGCGCGCGCGGTAGAAGTAGAGGTTGTCGAGCCAGAAGGTCACGGAGCGCGTCGTCACCCCGCGCCCGAAGATGTACTGGGCGAGGTGCTCCCGCTCCTCGAGGCCGGGGCCCACGTCGAAGGTGCCGGGTGGGAAGAAGTCCTCGAGGGGGATGTCGAAGGAGATCCACGCGCCCGTGCGCAGCCGCGGCGGCGACATGGACGCGGCCATGTCGTAGAGGAACTCGGCCTCCGAGTCGTCGGCCACGCCGGGGCCGTCGAAGGTCCCGTTCGGGCCGAAGTCCACCAGCTTGAAGGAGAGCCCGGACGCCAGCGCCCCTTCGATCCAGATGTCGAAGTGGATGTGCGTCATGTCCGTGCCGTCGATCGGGTTCGCGACGGTCTCGATGGCGACGAAATCCACGTCCTCGTAACGCCAGGCGGTGTCCCCCGGCTCGAGGACGAGCTCCTCGGCCGACGCGAGCACGCTGAAGTCCGTCGCGTAGCTGTCGACCTCGACGATGTCGTAGGCGTCGGAGAAGAGCGCGATCACGTCATCGCTGCCGCGGCGCGGCGGCAGGGGCGCGCGCGACGTGGGCCGGCCGGCCGCCTCCGATACGAGGGCCATGAGCGTGCCCGGCGCCGGCATGCCGGCGATGGTCCCCGTGAGCTGCGCGGTGCCGAGGCGATCGCCCTGGGCCAGGCCATCGACGGGGATGGACACGACCATGGGTGCCGAGCTCCGGGTGCGGAAGACGCCGGGACCCGCGCGAAGCTCGACGGGCGCGCCGAAGACGTTCATCGTCACCGGCAGATCGCCGGGCAGGCGCACGGTCTCGCCAATCGGAATGGGGAAAGGCCCGTTGGCGAAGGCGGCGGAGCGAAGCTCGATTTCCTCGTCCGCGAGGCTCACGTAGCGGATCTCGTCGATGAGGATGAAGCGCCGCTCGCCGTCGGAGCCTTCGGCGACGTGGAACATGCCTCGCTCGCCGGAGTTCTGCGAGGGGTCTGGCAGGGGCACGACGACCAGCTGCCACTCCCCCGTGAGCGGAATGTCCTGCCGCTCGACGAGGCGTAGGTTCTGGTCGAGGTCGATGCCCATGCCGGCGATGTTCAGCGTGGAGCCTGCCGCGCCGCGGACCCAGGCCGTTACCGCGTTGAAACCCTCGAGGTCCTGGGCCTCCTCCGAGAGGATCGTGAAGCCGGCGAAGCCCTCCTCGGGAATCCCCACGCGCAGCGAGACGCCGCCGAGGAAGCTCTCGTCGCTCCCATCGAGCTCTTCGGCGGCCGTGGCGAAGAAAGCCGCGGTGAAGCCCGGCTCGAAGGCGTCGGTGAAGATGGGTAGCCCACCCAGGTTCACCTCGACGGGGGCGTCCGCCGTGAGGTCACCGAGCGTCGCGCGGATGACGTCGCGTCCCGGCTGACGACCGAGGAGCTCGGTCCCCTCGAGCTCCGCTGCGCCGGATCCCAAGAGCGTGAAGGTCACCTGGTTCGTGATGTCCCGGGCTTCGCCGCCAAAGTCCCCGATGGCGGTCAGCGCCGTCGTCTCGCCGACCGCGAGGATCACCTGCTCGGGCTCGATGGCGATGGCGTCGGGCGGCCCCACGGGCGCGTCCGGCCCCATGTCCTCGGGCGCCATATCTCCGGGCCCCATGTCCCCGGCGTCGACGCGCATGTCCGGGGCCTCGCCTCCTTCGAAGGACGAGGGGTCGGTGATCAGCGTGCAGCCGGCGAGGAGCGCGGCCGCGCAAGCGAAGGTGCGGGCCATCAGAATCGCCCCCCGACGGCCGCGCCGCCGCTTCCGGGCGCGACCCAGGGGGACACGCCCCAGGCCACGTCCTCGGCCGTTTCGTCGTCCCCGTCGCCGCCGGTCAGAAGAAAGACCACGCCGAGCGCCGCGCCTACGACGGCGACGACGAGGCCGACGTCGGCCACGATGGCCCGGGTGCGAAGCGCGCTCACGTCGCCTCCATCGCAGTCGGGGGCACAGCCCTGGTCATCGAGGTCGCTCCGCTGCGCCAGCGCGAGCCCACCGGCGACGCCGAGGACCACCAGTCCGGCGCCCGCGACCGAGAACCCCGCGATGGCCGCCCCGTTCGTACCGCCGCTCGTGGCGTCGTCCTCCGCCTCGTGTTCCTCGGCCTCGCTCACCTCGCTCGGCGCGGGCGCGATCGGCGGCTCCTCCCGTGCCGGTGGGGGCGCCACCGCGGGCGCCTCGACCTCACGCTCCGCCTCGGCGCGCTCCGCGGCCGCTTCGTTCGCCTGGCGCGCCCGGAAGTTCGCCAGACGCCGCTCGAGGTTTGCCCGGTTCGGGACGTCCTCGACCTCCGTGAGGTAGCGGTCGAGGTACACGATCGCCTCGTCGAGCTGCCCGAGCTGCTGGTGGCAGAGGCTGAAGTTGTAGAAGAGCTCGGGACGCTGACTGAGGTCGTAGGCGCGCTGGAACTCGCGAAGCGCGTCTTCGTAATCCCCCGCTTCGTAGTACGAGGCGCCCGCTTGGAAGTGCAGCCGGGCGCGGTTCGCGTCGTCCTGCGCGTGGGCGCGCCCGTCGGCCGCGCCGAAGACGACCCCGAGCACCAGGGCCGTCGTCCATGCCAGTCTCTTCACGCTCATCCTCCGCGGCGCGAGCATGCCACATCTGGCGCCCGCCTTCGGCCGAAGACGACGACCCGAACGTTCGCGCGGTCCCGAGCGCCGCGCTTCGCGAGCGGCCCGCGGCGCTCAGCGCTGCGCAGACGCGGCGGGCGTAGGGATGCGGCGCGGCGTGTCGTCGAAGGCCAGGTTGCAGCGCGTGCACGTGGCTGCGGGAAACTGGCCGGCCTCGCAGCGCGCGAGGAGCTCGTAGGTGGCGAAGGACGTACCGCCAGGCGACGCCGCGCAGGTCCCAGCGAGGCCCGCGCCATCGGCGTTGCGAGCCGGAAAGGCCCGAGGCGAAGATGGGCAGATCGCGGGGCCTCGCGCGGCTATGCTCCCTCCGGTGGATCCCGAGCTGGTCTTCAGGCTCGTCAACGCCCTCCCGCTGCCCATCTGGTTGACGTGGTTCTTCGCGCCGCAGTCGAGGCTCGCCCGCTGGTGGGCCCGGTCGACCTGGCCGTGGGCGGTGCTCGCGGCGATCTACGTCGCGCTGCTCGCCCTGGCGTTCACGGAGCCCCTTCCCGGGGGAGGCTTCTCCTCGCTCGCGGGCGTGATGCGCTTCTTCGACGGCCCCTGGGGCACGCTCGCGGGCTGGACGCACTACCTCTGCTTCGACCTCTTCGTCGCCCGCTGGATCATGCGCGAGGCACCCGATGCCGGGTACCGGCTCACGCCCATCCTCGTGGCCACGCTGATGCTCGGGCCGCTCGGACTGCTCCTCTTTTTCGCGACGCGGCGCTGGCTCGTCCCGGCGACGACCCCCATCGTCGCGGCCTGTCTCGGCCTCGTCGTGCTCGGTGGCTGCGGCCCGGTCGCGCCTGCCAGGACGGCGGCGGATGACGCGCCCGCGGCGACCGACGACCCGGCCCCGGCGAGCTTCGCGCTTCGCGAGAGCACCCGGACGCGCGTCCATGCACGCCCGCGGCTCGCGGCGAGGCTTCGGGAGCAGCCCTATGCCTTTTTCCGCTTTCGCTCGAGGGCCTTCACGGCGGCGGTATGCGAGGCCTTCGCCTCCGAGAGCGGCGAGATGCCTCTCGTGAATCTCCACGGCGACGCCCACGTGGAGCAGTACGCGGTGACGCACGCGACGCAGGGTCTCGAGGACTTCGACGAGTCCGGCTTCGGGCCCGCGCCGGTGGACCTCGTTCGCTTCGCCACCTCGATTCACTTCGCGTGCGACGCCGCGGCCTTCCCGTGCGACGCCGACTCCATCGTCGACACCTTCCTCGGCGAGTACGAGGCGGTGCTCGAGGATCCGTCCCGGACCCAGCCCTCGCCAGCCGTGGCGGCGCGAGTGCGTCACGCGCGCGGCGCCGACGCCTCGGCGTTCCTCGCGTGGGGAGACGACCAGATGCAGGCCGTGGACCCGGAGCTGCGTCCCGGGGTGGAGGCGGCGTGGGCGGCGACGAGCGAGCTCCTCGCGACGACGGACCCCTCGCGCGCTCCGGGCTACTACGATCTGCTCCGCTACGGGCAGCTCGACCTCGGCATCGGGAGCGCGCTCCGGCCCAAGTTCCTCTTGCGCATCCAAGGCCCGAGCAGCGAGCCGACGGACGACGTGCTGGTGGAGATCAAGCAGCAGGAGCGCACCGAGCGGACGGCCTGCGTCTACCACCCGCCCACGGGGGGCGTGCTCTACCCGCAGGTGATGCAGCTCCGGCTCGGCCGCTCGCGGCCGGAGGTGCTGGCCTTCGTCCCCCACGCCGTGCCGGCGCTCGAGGACTGGCACTGCTGGGTACGGTCCTGGGACCCCGGCTACCGAGAGCTCGCCCTCGCGGATCTCGAGAGCGAGGGCGAGCTGCGCGACCTGGTGCTCGACGTCGCAGGGCAGCTCGGGCGCGGCCACCCGCGCTTCGTCACGGCGCCGCTCGAGGGTCAGCACCGGCAGGCGCTCGTCGCGAGCCATCGCGAGCTCCGCGACCGCATGGCCGCGCTCGCCCGGCGGCTTCGCGACACGTTGCTCGCGACCTGGCGCGTCGAGCGCGAGTCCTTGTCGCCTTTGGTGGACGCGCGCTGAGCGCGCTCTGCGCTGCGGCTTCCGATGGCCGCGCCGTTGACACTGAAAGTCACTTTCATCAGGTTGTCCGCGCCGTCGGCACGCGGCGAATGCCCATGCACCTCGTTTTCAACCCGCGCCTCTCCCGACTCCTTCTGTTCTTCGCCCTGGCCGGATGCGGCGACGGTGGCGCGTCACCGTCCGACGGGGGCACCGCGGCCGCGGACGCGGGCGCCTCCGGCGACGGCGCCTACGTGGTCGGCAGCCGCATCCGGACGCCTGACGGGCGCGCCTTCTACGCCTCCCTCGTGCCGGACCTCTCGGCGCGGGAGATCGACCTCTCGGCCTCCCTCGAGCTGAGCGGCTTCGCGCGCTCCTACGCCTTCGACGGAGCGCTCTTCACGATGGACTCGGAGTCGCTCCAGATCGTCCGCTACGACGTCGCCGAAGATCTCGGCCTCACGGAGAGCGACCGCTTCAGCATGGCCGGCCTCGGCTTCACCCGCTTCAACCTCGGCTTTCTCTTTCTCGACCGCGAGCAGGCCCTCTATTTCGACGACGAGAACTACCAGGTCGTTCGCTGGAACCCCCGGCAGATGGTCATCGAGGGCTCGGCGTCGCTGGACGAGCTGCTTCGCGAGGACTTCGAGATCGACCTCTTCAGCCTCCACCGGGTCGGCGACCGGGTCCTCGTGCCCTTCGCCTGGACCTTCATCGAGGACTTCCGGCTCGTGCCGACCGTGAACGTGGCGATCCTCAGCGCGTCGACGGGGGAGCTGCTTTCCGTCGCGGAGGACGATCGCTGCGCCGCCGCGGGCGGGGCCTTCGTCGGGCCCGAGGGCGACCTCTACGTGCTCGGGGACAACGGCGCCGGCGCCTATTCGGTCTTCGGCGACAACGACCTCGGTCCGCCCTGCCTCGTGCGCATCCGCGCGGGCGCGGACGACTTCGACCCGGACTATTACGTCGACATGCGCTCCCTCACCGGAGCCGGCGAGGTCGCCCGCATCGTGGGGCTCCCGAACGGCCAGGCCGCGGTCCGTGCGCTGCTCCCCGGCGTGGACCCGGTCGCCGTCGAGAACCCGCTTCAGCTCTCCCTCGACGAGATTTGGGACTGGACCTTCATCGACGTCACGGTGCCCAGCGCTCGCTCGCTGGGCATTCCGCCGAGCGCGGCGACCTTTCCGCCCGTCACGGTCGACGGACAGCTCGCGCTGATGCGCGAGGCCTTCGCTGGCGTCAGCACCCTCTACCTGGTCGAGGACGGAGTCGCCCGTGAAAGCGTGACCGTCGACGGGGAGCTGCTGCAGCTGGGTCGCATTCGCTGAACGTCGGCGCCCGCGCGGGCGCGCGGTGGCCCCGGACCGGCCCGGTTCAAGAGGACGTCGAAGGGCCGTTCCCCTCCCCGTGTACGGTCTCGTCAATCGCGCAATCCGCGACATGATGGTCGCCGAGCACGGGCCCGAAGTCTGGGAGCGCGTCGCTGCGTCCGCCGGCGTCGACCGGGACTTCGAGAACATGCGCTCGTACCCGGACGCGGTGACCTATGCGCTCGTGGAGCACGTGTCCAAGGAGCTCGGCGCCGATGCTCGTGACGTGATGTTCGCCTTCGGCGAGTACTGGGTGCTCGAGACGGCGGAGAAGGGCTACGGCGCTCTCCTCGATCTCTGGGGCACGACGTTCGTCGAGTTCGTCTCCAACCTCGATTCACTCCACGCCCGGGTAGCCGAGACCTTCACCGAGCTCGAGCCGCCCCGCTTTTGCGTCGAGGCGGTGACCGAGGGTCGCGTGCGCATCTTCTACAGCAGCCGGCGAGCGGGTCTCGCGCCCTTCGTGCGCGGGCTGCTCTCGGGCCTCGGGAAGCGCTTCGATACCGAGCTGAAGATCGTGGAAGAGCTCGCCCCGAGTCCCCGGGAGGCCGTGTTCCTCGTGGACGTGGTGACCCCCGCGCTTCCTCGCGGCCGTCGGGCTGGTTAGCGCGCGCGCTCGCGGCTCGACGGCTCCCGATCGGCCTCCAAGGTCCGCTCCGCCAGCGCAACGAGGAAGTCGAGCACCACCCGAACGCGGGGCACGCGGCGAAGCGCCCGATGTGTGACCATCCAGATGTCGAAGCCCTCGGGCGCCGGGACGTCGAAGCGGAGCTCGACGAGGCTCGGCGCCCGCCGAACCTCGTTGCGCGAGAGCACGCCGGCCCCGATGCCCGCGAGCACCGCCGCCGACAGCGACTGGGGGCGCGTGCTGACGAGCCGCGGCGGGCGACCGGCGTGGCGCGTGACCCAGGCCCCTTCCGGGAGCACGACACCGGGAGCCGGTGAGGCGAGCGTCACCCACTCGAGCTCGGAAGGCGTCGCTGCCGTGCGATCTTCCAGGTAGGAGGCGCTCGCGCAGGGGACGAGCTCGATGCGCGTGAGCTTCCGGCTCACGAGATCCGGGTGATCGGGGCGCACGTTGCGGAGCGCGACGTCGGCTTCGCGGCGCAGGAGATCCGCGAGGCGCGTCGCCGTGATCAGCTCGACGGAGAGCTGCGGGTGCGGCTCCAGCAGCTCCGGGAGGGCCGGAACGAGCACGAGGTTGGCGAGCGCGTCCGTCGTGGCGATGCGCACGACGCCGCGCACCTCGTCGCCGAGCCCCGACGCATGGGCCTCGAGGCGAGCGATGGCCGCCTCGGCGCCTTCGGCATCCGCGAGCAGGGTCTCGGCCGCGGCCGTCGCCCGAAGCCCGTCGGGCCGGCGGTCGAAGAGCACGACGCCGAGCGCTCTCTCGAGGCGGGCCAGGCGCCGGCTGGCCGTCGATTGCTCGACGCCCAGGCTCCGCGCGGCGCCCGAGACGCTCCCTTCCCGCGCCGCGGCCAGCAGCACCCGCAAGTCGTCCCACGCCAGGTTCATGGGCGGACGATGCCATGCATCGGCGCATGGCGCATATGCGATTCCGGCACTTCCCATGCGCGAATGGGGTGAGCAGGGTCTATGGGAAGGAGTCACGCATGCCTCATGTCCTCACCGTGCTCGGGCACCCGAGCCCCACGAGCTTCAACGCCGCGCTCGCCTCCGCGTACGCGAGGGGCGTCGCGCAGGCGGGCGCCGAGAGCGAGCTGATCCGCCTCGCCGACCTCGACTTCGACCCCGTACTGCACGGCGGCTACCACGGCGAGCAGGAGCTCGAGGCGGACCTCGTTCGCTTCCGGGAGTCCATCGAGCGCGCCTCGCACGTGGCCTGGGTCTTCCCCGTGTGGTGGGGCGCGCCGCCCGCGCTCCTCAAGGGCGTCATCGACCGGAGCTTCCTTCCCGGCTGGGCCTTCACGGTCAAGAAGAGCGGTCTGCCGAACAAGCTCTTGCGCGGCCGATCGGCGCGCACGCTCGTCACGATGGACTCGCCCGGCTGGTACGACCGGCTGATGTACCGCCGAAGCGCGCACCGAGCCTTCGAGACGGCGACGCTCGCGTACACCGGCTTCTCTCCCGTGCGGAGCACGAGCTTCACGAACGTGCGCGGCGCGAGCGACGCCCGCCGCGCGGCATGGCTCGCGAAGGCCGAGACCCTGGGCGCTCGTGATGCCGCGCGCGCCCCGACGCGGGAGCTTCTGACGGCCCCGGCCTGAGGTGGGACCGGGCTGGGGTCTCTGCCCCTTCGAGCCCTCGAGGAGCTGAGCCCCCAGGCGCCCCGCGCGCACCACGCCTCGCCGGGCGACGTGCCAGGCCCGCCCAAGGTTTCGCGCCCCTTCGCGGTCACGAATGCCGTCCCCGTGGCCACGGGGGATTGAAGGCGGTGGAGCGGCGTACGATGGGCGGAGCAATCATGGCAGCGGAGTCGGCGGAGGAGACGCTCGCGGCGCTCATCGCCCGGGGGGACCATCGCCGGGCTCTCGAGCAGCTCGCCGACGGGCACGGTGCCGCGCTCGCGCGGCTTTGCTACGTGCTGCTCGGCGACGTTGGCGAGGCCGAGGAGGTCGCGCAGGAAGCGCTCCTCGCGGCGCACGATGGCTTCGCCGGCTATCGCGGTGAAGGCTCGCCACGCGCGTGGCTCCTCGGCAGCGGCCGCCGCCGCTGCGCGCGCCGCCTCGCCAAGCGCTCCCGGCGTCAGCGTCGGCTGCGCCTCGTCCCTCCGGCCGAGCACGCGCCCGGGCCGGACGACGCCTTCGCCCGCGCGGAGGCGGCGCGCGGCGTGCGTGACGCCCTCGAGCGGCTCCGGCCCACCGATCGCGAGGCCCTCGTGCTGCGCTATCAGGGCGAGCTCTCGTACCGCGACATCGGCGCGGCCCTCGGCATCGACGAGGCCACCGCGCGCAAGCGAACGAGCCGGGCGCTCCGCCGGCTCAAGGACGTGCTGGGAGAGACGCGATGAGCGAAGAAGCGATGCCCGAGGGCTTCCTCGACGACC
>ERZ1740059.709-NODE-709-length-17101-cov-6.980054_pt1 | contig 17101 bp, 13 predicted proteins | sample MGYA00581744_ERZ1740059 | MGnify/ENA primary metagenome ERZ1740059 (study PRJEB43018, sample SAMN04849738) | marine metagenome | isolation source: floating plastic debris | place: Pacific Ocean | collected 2008-08-28 | study: EMG produced TPA metagenomics assembly... | reverse complement strand
GCCTGCGGGCCTGGACGAGCACGGCGAGCTCGCTCTCCGTGGCCGCGGGCACGGTGCATGTGTGGAACGGGACGTATTCGTTCCTGTTCTTCCTGGTCGGCTCCGGTCTCTGGATCGTGGATTATGCACGGCGCGAGGCGCTGCAGGATCCGGAGGCCGCCGCCGCGCCGGAGGCGCCGGTGCTGCGCGGCCATGCCCGCTGGGTCCATGGCCGCCCCGGGGAGGATGATGCCGGGGCAGGGGAGGCGCCCGCGGCGGCGGAGCCTGCGGCCCCGACCATGCACGGGGACCCGGTCGAGGCCCTGCGCGCGGCGCGCCGGCGCCGGGACAGGACCCCCCGATAGGCTGCGGCGGGTTTCCTATTCGGCGGGCAGGGCGGAGGCCCGGTCGCGCCGGAAATAGGCCTTCACCCGGTTCTGGGCGATGCGCACCAGGGGCCTTTCCAGGATCACGTAGAAGGCCGCGGATCCGGCGATGGACACGATCGCGGTAACCGTCAGGAACAGGATGTCCATGGCCAGGTTGCCCATCAGCGCGTCGGGCCAGACCGCCCGCAGAAAGCCGATCGCGAAATAGTGGCAGAGATAGAGGGAGAAGGAGATGTCTCCCATAAAGCGCCAGAACTGGTTCTGGCCGACCCGGCCCGCACGCTCCAGCATCAGGGCGCCCAGCACGATCGCGGTTGCCGGGATGCCGGACTGGATCCAGCGCTGGCGGTCATAGACGCCGCTCATCAGATCCTGCTGCAGGATCATCGCGAACCCGCCGACGAGCAGCGCAAGCCCCGCCCAGGCGGGCATCCGCAGCCCGGCGAAATAGGCGTAGCCCACCATGACACCGAAGGCGAACTCCATCATCACCGACGCGTTCCAGTCTGCGGGGAGCGCCGCAGAGGGCTCGAAGACATAGCCCAGGGCGGTCAGGGCCGCGAGCACGCCCACGATGGCCGGCCCGCGCCAGCGGGTGCCGACCCAGAGCAGGGCCGCGAAGATCGAATAGAAGATGAATTCCAGGTTCAGCGTCCAGCCCACATGCAGGACCGGCTGGATCTCCGCCGCCGGATGGTGCCAGGGGATGAACAGGTAGGAGGCGATGATATGGGCCGGATCCGCCGCGCTGGCCTGCAGCAGCTGGGGCACGGCGAAGATGGTCGCCACCATCACCGTGGTCACGATCCAGTAGGGCGGCGCGATCCGGGTGAAGCGCAGCCAGAAGAATTCCCAGCCCGACCGGCGTGTCGTCCGCCCGATCATCACCATGATGAAGCCGGAGATGACAAAGAAGATGTCCACCCCGTTGCCCCCGGCCCAGAGCACCGGGATCCGGTCCGACCCCAGATAGGTGACCAGCGAATGGGAGGCATGCACCAGCACCACCATGAAGGCCGCGACGAAGCGCAGGTACTGGATGGAATAGAAGGTTGAGCCGTGTTGAGGGGCCATGCGTTTCACTCTTCTGAAGGGGCGCCCGTACTCCGCGCCTCACACCCACCATTATAGGACACCCTTTTCAAGGAGAAAGTATGGCGCCGTTTTCCCTCTTTCGGGGCATCGCCGCCCCCGGGCGGGGCCGGATCATCGCCGGAGATCGCCCGCCCGCCCCGGGGGGCGGCACTCAGTTGGCGCGCCCGGCGGTGAAGTTCCAGTAGCCCGTGTCGTCCGTGGGGCCCACCGCCCCGGCGGTGCCGCTGCGCGCCGGGCGGGCCAGCGCGACGGCCTCCTCCCGGGTGGTGGGATGCAGGGTCCGGCCCCGCCGCCCCATCAGCCGCAGGAGGGTGGCCGGGGTGCCGGCGCCGGTCACGTTCCCGCGCAGGAGCGGCGGCGGCTCCTGCTTGCGGTAGCGCGACGGGGCCGCGTCCCCCACCAGATTGTCCGTGATCAGCACGTCCCGCCCGGACAGGGTGATCTGGCCGGAGGGGAAGGGGCTGACCCCGTCATGGGCGTCGTTGGCGACCCCGTCCCCGTTCGCATCCCCCGGCAGGGCCATCAGGATCGTGTTGTTGTGCACGTGGGCCCGGTCGATGGGCCCGATGGAGGACACCCCGTGGGGGGAGTTGATCCACAGGATGTTGCCCCGCACGATCCAGTCCGACAGCCGCCCGCCCTCGTAGAGCGGGTTGGCGAACATGCCCTGCAGCCCGGGCACCCCGGGCTTCACCGCCCAGGCCGGGCGGTCCCGCAGCACGCCGGTGTCGATGCCCTGCCACTGGGCGCTGAGCAGGATGCGGTCGTCGCGCTTCTCACCCACCCCGAACCAGCCGCCGGGGGCCGGGCGGATCTCCACCGGGTTGGCGCTCGCGTCCACCTTCTGGATGCCCAGGCGGATCGGCTGCCCGTCCGGGGCCATGGGCCCCTCGGGCAGGGTCAGCCGCACCGGGCCGCGGCGCGCATCCACCCGCACCAGGGTGCGGCTGAGCGCGGGCTCCAGCACCGTATCCCCGGTCAGGGGCACGCTGCCCTGGGGCGCGCGGTGGCCGAGCTCCGGGGGCTGGCGCACCCCTTCCTCGCCCATGAACACCACGTTGCCCTCGATCAGCACCTGGCGCACCGCGCCGGTGTCCCGGGCCCGGGGATAGGTGTGGATGAAATCCGGATGCAGCACCCCGTTGTCGCCGATGGGATCGTGGAAGGTGTTGTTGGCGATGTGCACGCCCACCGTGTCGGTCCCGTCCCGCCGGGGGTGGAGCGAGACGAAATCCGCCCACATCCGCCGCCCGGTGCAGCCGGTGACGGAGATGTCGCGGCCCGCAAGCTCCATGCCGTGCACCAGATGTTCGAACAGGCAGTCGCGGATGGTGATCCCGTCCACCTGGCTCGACCGGATCCCCTTGACCTGGTGGGTCATGCGCCCGCCGCGCCGGGCGGGGGCGAGGTCGGAGCTGAACCGGCAGCGGGTGAAGGCGATGCCCCGGCAGCCGGCCATCAGCGTGACGAGAGCCGCGTTGTGGGCGCCCCGGTTGGAGGCGGCGTAGGAGGCCTGCTCCCGGTGGAAGACGAGATCCTCGAACAGCACCGGGCCCATGGACGGCGCGTCCCGGCCCGCCAGGATGATGCCGTTGAGTTCCGCCGGTGTGGCCGGATCCGCGGAGGCGAGGGTCAGCGGCGCGCTCAGCCCGGTGAACATGTTGTAGGTGTTGATGTCGCCCACCACCGGGTAGCGGCCCGGGCGCAGGTCGATGCGGCGCCCCGAGAGGTCGCCGCGGCCGCCCAGCAGTTCCCCGAGCTCGCGGGTGTTGGACACGGTGCTGGTGCGGTCCACGACCCGGATCGGCACCAGGCCCGCGTCGGTCTCCAGCCGGTAGCCCCGGGGATCGAGCCCCGCGGTGGCGGCGGGGATCAGCCAGCCCTCCTCGAGCCGCCAGTGCCCGCCCCGGTCGCCGAAGCGGATGCGCTCCGCCCCGACCCAGAGCCGCCCCGCCCCCGGGCGGGTCTGGCGCCCGAAACTGCCCCCGGGAAGGGGGGCCAGATGGGCCAGATCGAGGGTGAGGTCCTGCACCCGGTTTCCGTCCCGCAGGGTCAGGATCAGGGGGGCTGCGCCCCCGTCCGCGGCGGCGGTTCCCGGGCCCGGCTGCCAGCGGCAGCGCCCGTCCGCGGTGACCGTGACCCGGGCGCCCCCGGGCAGGGTCACGGGCCGGTCCAGAAGGTCCGCCCGCCCGTCGAGCGCGATGATCCGCGCCCCGGGCCCCGGCGGCGGGGACAGGAGGGCAAAGAGGTCGAGCACGGTCCCGGGGGTCCGGGTCCGGTCGGCTGCGGTAGCGGGGTCGGCGGGCCGGGGCATGGTCACTCCAAAACACGGGCGGGCGGCGGGGCGTCCGCCCGGCCCGATCCTGCCACGGGCCCCCGGGCGGTGGCTATGGCTGTTTGCCCCCCCGGCGCGATTGTGAACCGGCCCCCGGGGGACGGCAGCGTCGCGCGCCCGCCGGAAGCGTCCTCCCTCCCTCCCGAAGCGTCCCCCGCCCCCGGCAGGTGCGGGCCCTCGTCCGCAGCGCCCCCCCGATCGGCGCCCGGCCCGCGCTCGCCGCCCCCGGGGAGGGGGAGGTGCCGGTCTGTCTGGGCCCCATCCGCGACGGTGCGGCGGAGTGCTGTCGCCGGGAGCGCGTGGCCGCGCTGCCCCCGACAGGGCGGAGTGTTGCTGTTGTGGGGAGGGCGGTTCCTTCGGAGGCACCGCCGCCCGCGCGGTGCTGTGAGCGGGGTGGAGCGCTGGCCGGGAAGCGGGGCTCCCCTGAGCAGGGGGGCGGTCCCCGGGGCCGGGTGCGGCCCGCGCGGCAGGGGTGATCCGGGGGGCGGGGCCCGGCGCGGATCAGTAGTAGGAGTAGATGTCCGGGTTGAACTCGGCCTTGTTGAGCACCACGCCGAGCACGTTGGTGTTCGCCGCCAGGTCCCGCTCGCATTCGTCGATCTGCTCTAGGGTCGAGGACCCGGCCGCGGCGATCAGCAGCATGCAGTCCACCAGCCCCATGGCGGCCATCACATCGTCCCCGGTCAGCATCGGCGGCAGGTCGATGATCATGATCGAGGGATCATAGGTGCTCTTGACCGCCTCCATGGCGGTCTGCGCCGCCCGGGACTGCAGCAGTTCGGAGGAATTGCTCACGGGCTGGCTGTTGGACCCGATGGCCAGCGTCTCCCCGTAGCGCACCAGATGGTCCGAGAACGCCGCGTTGCCCGCCAAGGCGCTGCCCACGGACTGGGGCCGGTCGATGCCGATGATCTGGCCGAGCTGCGGCCGGCGCAGGTCGAAATCGAGCAGGATCGCCCGCGTGTCCGGCTGGCGGGCGAAGGAAAATGCCAGGTTGGCGGACACCAGCGTCTTGCCGCAGCGGGGCATGGGCGAGGTGATGCCGATCCGGGTCCACCCTTCGGACCGCAGGCCGGTGGTGATCTTGGTGCGCATCTTGTCGAAGGCGACGGTGGCCGCGTTCTTCTGCTCGGCGGCGACGACCTTGGAGCGGTTGAGATGCTTCATGTCCGGCACGAACTCCGGCAGGGCGTACCAGGCGCTCTCGATATCCGGGTGCTGGCCCATGCCCCGCAGGTTCGGGTCCACCGGGGTGCGCGGCCCGGTGACCGGGCCCCGGCTCTGCCGCTTGCTCTTGGCGCGCTGGACGGCCTCGCGGATGCGTTCCATAGGGTGTCTCCCTTGCGATGTGCCGGATCAGCCGATCAAGCCGAGAACGTCGGACAGCCCGGTGACGGACAGGATCTTCTGCAGGATCAGGTCCAGGGGCAGGTAGTAGGTGTGCACCGCGTAGATCAGGCCCAGCATGCTGAGCACCACGATCATGCCGAGCACCGCCCAGACCGCCGCGCGCTTGCGCCGCTCCCCGGTGGTGCGGATCAGCGGAATGGTCTCGAAGACCGGGATGTTGAGCTTGCGGGTGATCTCGACGGGCCGGCGCACCGCCGGGTTGAGAAACTCCAGAAGCACGATGAGCCCGAGGCCGAGCGCCATGCCCACCCCCGCGGCCCCCGCGGCGATGATCGGGCGGTTGGGGCTTTCCGGGCTTTCCGGCGGGCTTGCCTGTTCGATGATCGAGAACCGCTCCCCGCGGCCGCGCAGTTCGAGCTGTTCGCCCTGGTTGGCCTCCGACAGTTTCCTGCGCGCCAGGGCGTACTGCTGGGTGAGGTTGGAATAGTTGCGGTCGAGCACGTTGAGCTGCATCTCGTTGGCCGGGGTGGCCTGGATGGTCTCGGTCAGGTTCGCCGCCTCGTCCTCCAGGGCCGCGACCTGCTGCTCGATGCTCAGCAGCCGCCCCTCCGCCTGGTCGATCTGCAGGCGCACCTGGGTGACGACCGGGTTCTCGTCCGGGTCCGCCGCGGGAAGGCCCGGGGCGACGCTGGGCAGGGTGGCGCGCAGGGCGTCGATGCGGGCGCGCAGGGCGATGATGTTGGGGTTGCTGTCGGAAAACACCGCGGACTGCTGCACCAGCGCCCGCTCGAGCTGGGCGATCTCCCGCTCCAGCGGGGTGGCGGGCGTCTGGCTGGTCAGGCTGGCAAGGTCGGGATTTTCGAGGGTGGTGCGCAGCAGGGTGATCTGCTCGCGCAGGGCGGTCTCCTCCCGCTCCAGCCCCAGGAGCCGCTCCTGCACCAGGCCGAGCTGGTTGCGGCGGTATTCCAGACTGTCGGGCTGGGCGCTCTCGGTGGTGTTCTTGATGGACAGGATCTCGCCCTCGAGCCGGGTCAGTTCCTGACCCAGATCCCGGACCTGCTGGCGGAAGAACTCCGCCGTCTCCCCGGCCCGGTCCGTGCGCAGGCGGGCGTTTTCCTCCAGGATCAGGGTGACGAACTCGTTGGCGATGTCCGCGGACAGCTGGGGCGAGCCGCTGGTGAAGGAGATCGAGAACGCGTTCGCCCCGGGCCGCCGTTCGGTGCCGGAGCTGATCTGGGTGAACTCGGTCGCCGCGCGCATCCGCTCCACGGTCTGGGAGGCGCTCAGATCCTCCCCGGTGAAGACCTCGAACCGGTTGGCGATGTCCAGCAGGTTCGACCGGGTGGTCAGCCGCCGCTCGATCACCTGGATGACCTCGATCGCGTTCACATCCACGGTGGCGTTGATCAGATCGTCGGAGATCTGCTGGCTTTCCACCAGGATCAGGGCCTGGGACCGGTAGGTGGGCGGCAGCAGCATGGCGATGGCAAGGCCGATGCCGGTGATGATGCTGGCGACCACCAGAAACCAGGGCATCCGCCGCCAGAAAATCGAGAAGTAGTACTTCAGATCAAGACTGTTCATCGTCGCGCTGTCCGTGTTCGCATCCCCGGGGATGCCTGTCTGATGTCCCGTGCCCGTGCCGCGGGGGCTCTGTCTGCCTGTTCCCGGTCCGTCCCCTGCGCCTCAGCCCTGGCCGGCCTTCCGGGCCAGGGGTTTGGGGAAATCCTTGCGGAACACGCCGTAATCCTTGCGGTCCTGCACCACCCGGGAGACCGTGTCCGCGCTCACCTCATCCTCCCCGTCCATGGCCGCATAGACCAGGGAGAAGTCGCAGACCTGATTGACCAGGCGCGGCGTCCCGCGGGAGGCCAGATACACCGCCTCATAGGCCATGGGGGTGAAAATGTCCCGCTCCGCGCCCACATGGGCCAGCCTGTGGCGGACATAGTCGGTCAGGGTGGACAGGTCCATCCGGTCCAGATGGTATTCCGCCGCGATCCGCTGGGCGAACTGCACCAGGCGCGGGTCCTGGATCAGGTCGCGCAGCTGCGGCTGGCCGAACAGGACAAGCTGGATCAGCTCGTCCTGGTCCGCGTTGATGTTGGAGAACATCCGCAGCTCCTCCAGCGTCTCCGGCTCAAGGTTCTGGGCCTCGTCGAAGATCAGCAGCGTGCGGCGGCCCTGGGCGTATTCCTCGATCAGGAAGGACTGGAACTGGTGGAAGAGCTGCACGTAGGAGGCGCCCGGATCCACCGGCTGGCTGAGGCTCATGAGCACCCAGTGCAGCAGCTCGCCCCGGTTGCCCGTGGCGTTGGAGATCAGCCCGATCGTGTAGTCCGGCGGGGCGGTGCGCAGGAACTCGCGCAGGAGCGTGGTCTTGCCCGCGCCGATCTCCCCGGTGATGACGGTGATCGGCGCAAGGCTCATCAGCCCGTATTCGAGCATCGCATAGGCGTTCTCGTGATGCTTGGACCAGTAGATGAAATCCGGGTCCGGCAGCAGGCTGAACGGCCTTGCGGTGAGGCCGAAATGCTCAAGATAGATGTGCGTGTCCTGCATAATCCAGACCGTACCCCCAAAACCGACGTCCACCCCATGACATGCGGGTTGCTGGCGGAGTCCACAACCATGTTGATCGAGATTACAGCTTTTTGATGGCATTTGCAGCCTTGCCCCCCTCCGCGGGGGGATGGAGTGCGCTTTTGACGCGCATGGCCCGTTCGGGGGCCGCGCGGACCGGACGGGGGGCTCAGGGAAAGAGCGGCAGGGTGATCCCCAGGCTGACCGTGTGGGAGGGCTCCGCCGCGTCGGTGCTGTTGCGGAACGTGTAGCCCGCGGTCAGGTTCGCCCCGGGCAGGATCTGCCGACGGTAGGTGACGCTGGCGCGGTAGAGCGTGCTGTCATCCGCGTCGCCGCTGACCACCGACTGCCGGGTGGCGCCGAGGCCGAAGATCACCGTGTCCACCCCGGTCACCTCCCGGGTCCAGTCCGCGGACGCGCCGGTGCGGGTGACCAGCGCCCCGTCCGCGCCCGGGGTCACGTTCTGGTCCACGCCCAGGCTCAGGCTGTCCCGGCTGCTGAGCTCGAAGCTGCCGCGCAGGTTGCCGCTGAACCGGGTGACGATCTCGTCATCGGACTCCGCGTCGATCACCACGATGCCGAGCCCCGCGGTGAAGCTGCGGTCGTCGCTTTCCTGATAGTTCAGGGAGCCATTGAGGGAGGCGCGGATGCTGTCCGCGTTCTCCCCGTCGGAGACCACCTGGTTGAGCCCGGTGCTCAGCGTGCCGCGCCAGAGCGGGGAGAGGGTGCGGGTCCAGCCCAGGCTCGCCCCCGCATCCGTGGAGCCGTCCGCGGTGGAGACGTCGACGAATTCCGTGCGGGAGACCCGGGCGGAGGCGTTGAGGCTGTCCAGGGGGCCGAGATCCCAACCCAGCCCCGCGCTCAGGCCGCCATCGATCTGCAGGCCCTCCTCCGTGGTCAGGCGCAGGTCGCCGCTGCTGCCGGTGCCCGGATCGCTGGCGCTGTCGAGCACGAAATCCTGATCCTCCGCCCGGTCGACCCGCAGCGAGGCGCCCAGGCTGAGCCGGGTGGTCGTGCCCTGGCGGGCATAATCGAGGGCGACCCGCGGGGCCACGGGCACCACCGGATCCTCCGCATCGTCGCCGAGGGAGGCGTTGATCCCGGCGGATCCGGCCAGGGACAGGCTGTCCCGCGCGGTGGCCCGGGACCAGCCCAGATTGAGCGTGGTGTTGGAGCTGAACCGGGGATCCTCCGCCGGGTCGGCGAGCCCGCGGTTGGTGCCCGCGGACACGGTCTGGCTGATGCTGGCGCGAAATTCCGGATCGCCGGACTGGCCCAGGGCGGGGGCGGGCGCGAGGGCGAGCGCGCACAGCACCAGGACCGTCTGGGCGCGGGTCCGGCCGGTCGGGGAGGCGGTCATCGGGGCGGCCGTCAGTTAAAGAGGCCGCGTTCAGGCACCATGATGACATCCCCGTCGCTGAGCATGATCGGGGCCGTCTGAACCGCCCCGTCGATCAGCGCCTCATAATCGAAAATCCGCAGGATCTCCTGCCCGTCGGGCTGGGTGGAGCGGATCTGGATCCGGTCCTCCGCGGCGAACCGGCCGAGCCCGCCGGCAAGGGCGAGCGCCTGCAGGGCGCTGGTTTCGTCGAGCAGTTCCAGCGCGCCGGGGCGGGCAACCTCGCCGAGCACGAAGACCCGCATCACCTCGATCTCCTCCTGCTCCGGCGGCAGGATCTCCCGCGGGGCGGTGGCCAGGAGCGAGACGGTCACGTTGGGCGGCTGGCGGAAGTTGGAGGCGAGCCGGTCGCGCACCGTGGCGGAGAGCTGTTCGGGGGAGCGGCCCGCGGCGCGGATCGCGCCCACGATGGGCAGGCTGATGCGGCCGTCCGGGCGCACCAGCGCCTGGCTGTTGAGGCCCGGATCCTCCAGAACCTGGACGCCGAGCCGGTCGCCGCGCTGGATCAGATAGGCGGACTGGGCGCTCGCGAGGCCCGCCATCAGGCAGCCGATCACCAGCGTGATGAGAAAACGCGTCATATCCTGTGTCCCCTTGCGACCATGTGCCCCTGTGCCGAGGCCTCTGCTGAGCGAGCCCGCCTGTGCCGGGGCATCACATCATACGTTTGGCGAAGTATACGCTGTAAAGCGCGCGGATTTAAATAGATTTTGCCTGTAGAGGCCCTGTCGGGCCCCTCGAACGCCGGGCGTTGCAGGGGGGTAACACTGGCCCCGGTGCCGGGCAGTGCCATTTCCGTCAGTCCCCGCCGCCCGCGGCCGGCGCGTCCAGATCCGCCAGGATGCGCTCCGCTTCCGTGCGCGCCCGCTCCGGCAGGATGTTGGTGTCGCTGGCCAGGGACAGGGCATTTTCCAGCCGGCTGCGGGCCTCGTCCTGCTGCCCCAGGGCCGCGTGCACCACGCCCAGATGATACTCGATCAGGGCGATGTCCGGCAGCGCCGCCACCGCCTGCTGCAGCGGTCGCAGGGCCTGTTCCGGATTGCCCTGCCGGTAGAGGACCCAGCCATAGGTGTCCAGGAACGCGGGGTTGCGCGCGACCCGCAGGCGCTGCGCCACCGTGGCGGCCCGGTCCAGGCTGGCCTGGTCGTCGCGATGTTCGGCGAGCAGGCTGGCGAGGTTGTTGGCCACCACCGTGGAGCCCGGATTGCGGTCGTAGAGGCGGTTGTAGATCTCGATCGCGCCCTCGAAGTCCCGGGCCCGTTCCTTCTGCCCCGCATAGAGGATCTGCAACCGGCTCGCGTCGGGCAGGGTGGCCGCGGCCTCGGCGATGATCGCCTCCGCCTCCTCGCGCCGGCCGGTGCCGGTCAGCAGGGTGGCCAGCGCCTCCCAGGCGGTTGCGCTTTCCGGGGCGAAGGCGATGATCTCCCGGTAGAGGCTTTCGGATTCCTCCAGCCGCGAGGTCACCGCATAGACCCCGGCCAGCAGGAACTTCGCGTAATTGTCGCCCGGATCCTTCTCGATCTCCGCCTTCAGGAGCCCCTCCGCCTGCCGAGTCTCCCCGGCGCGCAGGTAGGTGACCGTGAGCTCGCGCAGGGCGCGGATGTCCGCCTCGTCATCCGCAAGCTGGCCGAGCAGCACCTCGATGGAGGTGGAGAACTGGTCCTGGGCGCTCAGGGCCCGGGACCGGATGGTCACCGCCAGGCGGGTGGCCTCGTCGGTGCCGATGGCCGCGAGCCGGTTGGCGGTCGCCTCGGCCCCTTCCCAGTCCTCCTGGGCGAGCTGAAGCTGGCCCTGGGCGCTGAGCAGGCGGCGGTTCTGGGGCCGGCGGGTGAGGGCGGCGGTCAGCACGTTCTCGGCCACCTCGACCCGGTTCTCGCGCAGCAGGAACTCCGCGTAGCGCAGGGATTCCACCACCCCCTGCTGGGACACCTCGACCGCGAGCGCCAGACGCTCCCGCGCCAGGTCCCGGCTGCCGTTGCGCTCGTGCGCCCGGGCCAGCAGGGTCAGCAGGGCGGTGTTTTCCGGGCTCTGGTTCAGGGCCAGACGCAGGTCGCTGATCGCGCCGTTGTAATCATCGTCGAGCAGGCGCTGGCGGCCCCGTTCGAGGAGCGCATCCACGTTGGAATCGTCGTTCGCGAGCACCTCCGCGATCAGGGCGGCGGCCCGTTCCCCGTTGCCCTCGATCCGTTCGAGCTGGGCCATCATGTTGCGCGCGTCGTTGAGCAGCGCCTCATCCTCGAGGCGGGAGAGCTCCACCTCCATCAGCGCCTTGGCCGCATCCGTGTTGCCCTGGTCGATCTCCAGCTCTGCCAGCAGCCGGGTGTAGAGCGCCCCGGTGGGATCCGGCGCCTGGCGGGCCTTCTCCAGCTCCTCCCGGGCCACGTCCACGCCGCGGAAATTAGCCAGGAAGCGCACCAGGTCGACGGCGGTCTCTTCGTCGTTGGGATCATCGTCGAGCAGGTCGCGCAGCACCGCCTCCGCCGCGTCCGTGTCGCCGTTGCGCAGGTTCCACTGGAACAGGCTCGTCTTGACCGCCACATTGTCCGGCTGCAGCGCCACCATGCGGGCGAGCTGGCCGCCGATCTCCGCCTCCGCGCCGATCTGCTGGTAGATCGACAGCTTGATCGCCTGCAGGGTGAACTGCTCCGGGTCGATCAGCAGGGCCTCGTCGGTGAGGTCGAGCGCCTCCTCGTAGGCCTCCGCGTTCATCCGGTCCGCGATCAGCAGAAGCCGGGCATCCACGTTGCTGCTGTCCCGGCCGATGATCTCCCGGGCGCGGGCGAGCGCGTCATCCTGCCGGCCGCGGCGGTAATCGATGGTGGCCTTGAGCGTGCCCACCTCCAGATCCTCCGGCGCGAGGGCCAGGGCCGCCTCGATATGGCGCTCCGCCTCGGTCCAGTTCTGGCCCAGCAGCATCAGCCGGCCGAGCTCCTTGCGCGCCTCCAGATGCTCCGGGTTCTGCTCCACCAGGCGCAGGAACTGGCTGACCGCCTCGTCGAACTCCCCGTCCTCCACCAGCAGGGTCGCGTAGCGCAGCCGCGCGTCCTGGTGCTGGCCGTTGAGGCGGAAGACGTTGCGCAGCTCGATCTTCGCCTTTTCCCGCGCGCCGTCGTCGAGCAGGGTGAGCGCGCTCTGGTAATGGCCCTCGGCCCGCTCCTCGGCGGTTTCGCAGGCGGCCAGGGCGAGCAGGATCAGAAGGGCCAGGACGGGCCGGAGCTTAGGCAGGGGCAGAGCCATGGGATGCGTGTTTCCGATGTCGTACTGTTGCAGACTTACAAGCGGGCGGAAGGTCCCGGGAACGCACGGGGCCGGGCCGACCAATGGGCAGTGTATATATCAGGCTAGGCGGAGTTTATGATCACATTTTGACGCGGGACAAGGCCCCCCCGGGTCCGGAGATGCCCGTTGGAGCCCCCGCGCCATCCCCCGGGTGCGGTCAGACGCCCGTGCCGCGCAGCACCACCCGCACCGTGCCCAGGATCACCTTCAGGTCGGTCATCAGCGACATGCGCTCGTAATATTCCAGATCGTACTGGGCGCGGGCGGCGAAGGTGGTGCCGTGCCGGTCGGAGATCTGCCAGAACCCGGTCAGGCCCGGGCGCATCCGGTAATAGGCGGTGCCCGGATAGAGGCTCTTCTGGTTCGGCATCATCGGGCGCGGGCCGACGATGGACATGTCCCCGCGCAGCACGTTGAGGAGCTGGGGCAGCTCGTCGAGGGAGGATTTGCGCAGGAAGCGGCCAAAGCCGGTGATGCGGGGGTCGTCCTGCAGCTTCTGGTGCAGGTCCCACTCCGCCTTCGCCGCGGGGTTTTCCGCGAGATACGCGCGCAGGTAGTCGTCCGCGCCCACGATCATGGTGCGCAGCTTGAGAAACTCGAATTCGGTGCCGTCCCGGCCGACCCGCTTCTGGGTGTAGAAGGCGGGGCCGCCATCCCGGCGGATGAACAGGGCAAGGGCCGCCACCACCGGCAGCCAGACCGGCGCGGACAGACACACCAGCAGAATGTCGACGAGCCGTTTCAGCCGCGCGCGGTACATGCCGGCCGGCTGTGCGGTGCGCGCGGGAGGAACGGGGCGCAGATCCTGAACGGGAAGCGGGCTCTTCTCAAAATCCGAGTAGTATCCCATGGTGAACTCCTACTGACCAACTCTTGCCCCCGTGGTGTCAAACGAACAAGCCCCATGGTTGTGTCATGATCAAGGCGCAGGGGAAGTTGCGTTGGCTGCCGCTTTACGCGCGGCGGACTACTCTGATCAGTTACGCACATAACACATGTCATTCGACGGAGGCAGTATCCGCCGACGGCCTACGCATTTCAACGATTTTCCCGGCCTCTTTCGGGAGTTTTGTAAGCATCTTATGGATTTCCCGCAGCGCAACATGGCCTTCCCGTTGGGAAACAGGATGTTACCGGGTCCCGGCGGCACCGGCGCGCGCCGGGCCCTGCTCAGGCCCCGGTTGAGCGGGCCGGGGCCCGTTCGCATATGGCGGGATCGTGGCATCCCGCCCGGCCCGGACGGTCATGATTCCCGCCCCCGCCCGCCCTCACCCTGCGGGAGATCGCCCCCCGGGGCACCGGCAGTGCTGGTCCCGCACCCTCGGCCCCCGCCCCCGGGCGGCCCTTCCGCCCCGGGGGCAGGGGCCGGGGGGCGCCATCCGTCCCGGCGGCTGAAAACCGGTTGTGAAAGCGTGCGGCGTGCCGGGACCTCACCGCCTGCGGAACGTCACGATCTCCGACGCGGGAAACATCGATCCATCGCGCCTTGCCGAGATCCGGGTGGAGGCGATGCGGCCGAGCCTTGAAGCCGTCGGCCGCTTCGATCCGGAGCGGGCCCGCGCCCGTTTCCTGGACACCTATTCTGCCCGTGAAACGTACATCCTGCGCGCGGGAGGGGATCTGGCCGGTTTCTACGTCCTGCGCGAACGCCCCGATCATCTCTACCTGGACCACATCTATATATGTCCCGCGCATCAGGGGGCCGGGCTGGGGCGGGGCATCGTGCGCCGGGTCCAGGATCAGGCGCGGGGCGCGGGCCTGCCCGTGCGCCTCATGGCGCTTCGCGGCAGTCCGGCGCAAGATTTCTATGCCGCATGCGGCTTCGTGCCGGAGTGGTCGGACGATCTCGACACTCACTATCTCTGGGTGCCCGCCTAGACCGGCGCCCCGCCGGGGCCGGCGGTTCAGGTCCGGGCGCGGGCGTGGGCGGCGAGGAGCGCCTCCACCTCGATTTCCCAGCGGAAGCTTTTCTCCGCCTCCGCCCGGCCGATGCGGCCCATCTCCGCCCGGCGGGCCGGGTCGTCGGCCAGGGCCAGGATCCCGTCCGCGAGTGCCGCGGCGGAATGCTCCGCCACCACCAGGGCCGCCTCCTGCGCCTCGCTGCGCGCCTGGGTCAGGTCGAACATGGCGAAGGGCAGGCTCAGCATCATGTATTCGAAGACCTTGTTCATGGAGAGCTTGGAGTTGAACGGATCCGGCGGGTCCGGGATCACGCCCACATCGATGGCCGAGAGATAGGCCATCAGCGCCTCCCCGGACTGGTAGCCGGTGAAGGTGATCGCCCCCTCCACCCCGCGGGCCCGGGCGTGGGCCTTGAGCGTCTCGAACTCCGGCCCGTCGCCGATGATCAGCCCGTGCAGGTCCTCGCGGCCCCGGCCGCGAGCCTCCGCGAGGGCGTCGATCATCATGTCGACCCCGTCCTGGGCGCCCATGATGCCGATATAGCCGATGATGGTCTTGTCGAGTGCGGTGATGTCCGGATGGGGATCCGTGCGGCGGAACCGTTCGATGCGGGGATAGCTCTTGACCACGAAGACATCGTCCGGGTCCATGCGGCCGCGTTCCACGGCGATGGCCTTGAAGGTCTCGTTGGTGGCGATGGAGGTGCGCGCGAGGCGGAACGTCATCCGTTCCGCCCAGAGCAGCAGGCGGTAGAAGGCGTCGCGCCGGGCGAACTTGGTCTCGTAGAGCTCCGGGCTGAGGTCGTGATGGTCAAAGACGTAGCGCGTGCCGAAGGGGCGGTGGAGCAGGGCCACCATCCAGATCAGGTCCGGCGGCGAGCAGCCCTGGATCGTGTGGATCGCCCCGTGGCGCAGGCGCACCAGGAAGCTCAGGAGCGTCTGCATGATCAGCGCGACGGGATATTCGATGAGATAGCCCTTCACCCCCTCCGCCTCCGGCAGCCAGTGGCGGTAGATGCGGATGCCGTCGAGCACCTCCCGGGATTTCACCTGGCCCTTGGCCTTGGGGCAGATGACCGTGACCTCGTGGCCTGCCTCCCTGAGCGCTGTGGCCTCCTGCCAGACCCGGCGGTCGAAGGGCACGGGGAGGTTTTCCACGATGATCAGCGTGTGGGGCATCAGCGCGCGCTCCCGTAATCGGCGACGACCCGGTCGAGCATGGCGCGGTAGCGGGCGCGCACCGCGTCGCGGCTGGCGGGATCCGACAGGGTGCCCGGGCGGGCGGCCTCCCGGCGCAGGTGCCAGGTGGCCCAGGGTTTGAGGATCGGCGCGAGCCTTGCCGCCATCCCGTCCTTCGCCTCCCGCCCGTCCGCGGCGGGGGTGCCGGGGCCGGGTGCGGCGGATTTCAGGGTCCGCCGCAGACCCTGCACGCGGGTCTGCAGCCCGCGCAGGGGGCCGAAGAAGCGGGCGATCGGGGGCAGGGTCAGGCCGAGGCTCTCCGCCCAGTCGCCCCATTTGAAATGGTTGAAGCCGGAGGTGATCTCGACCCCCCGCCAGGGCACGCCGAAAGCGTCCGCGATGATCGCCGCATGCATGGATTCCGCGATCACCATCTTCGCCCCGGCGATGCGGCGGATGACCGTCTCCGCCGCGTCCGACGGGCTTTGATAGGCCACCCCGGCGGCGGCACAGATCGCCGGCCAGTCATAGGCGGGCACGGATTTGTAGTGGGGCACGAAGAGGATCTCGCCGGTCTTCTCGATCTGCGCAAACCGGGGCAGAGTGGGCAGCATCACCGCCGGGTCCACGATGCCCGTGCCCGCGGGCAGGCCGAGGGCGGCCTCGGTCCGGGGGCCGCGCACCGCGCGGATGTCCCAGTCCGCCCCGTCGCCCAGATCCGGCTGGGTGCCGTAGCCCACACCGGAGCCGAGCACGAGCTTCTTGCGGCCCTCCGGCACGAAGCCGCGCTTGAGCACCGTGCCCACCCCCACGAGCACCGTGCCCTCCTCCCAGCCGCGCCAGCCGGGGATCAGATCATCCCAGATCCAGGTGTTCAGATCGTCCCCGAAATTGCCCTCGGGTGTTGCGTAATAAAGCAGGTCCATGTCCGTCCCCTAGTGCCGCCGGGCCCGGCGCAGGGACAAAAGCCCGTCCCGGGCGCTGCGCAGGGGGGTGAGCACGGCGTTTTCCAGCCCGACCGCGAGGGCCGAGGCCGCGGGCAGCCCGTCGATGGCCCCCGGCGCGAACCGGCCCGGGGCGGTGCCCGGCGCCACCCGGCGCCCGCGCACCTTGTTGGAGACATTGCTGCCATGGACGATCTGCAGCCAGGTCGGATCCCCGGGCAGCTGCACCACCGGGGCCATCTCCGGCAGGGCCATGTGCTGGATCGAGGGGGCGGTGATCATCGCCTCGTCCCAGGGCTCCAGCCAGGAGAAAAAGGCGTTGTGGCTGTGGTCGTGGGCGTAGAGGGCGGTCTCGCTCATCACGTAGCCGGTGGTGAAATTGTAGGCCTGCCGGGCGAGCTCCCCCTGGCGGATCGCGCTGTGCAGCCGGCCCACATAGTCGAGGGCGAGCGCGTCGTCATTGTCGAGCCGGGTGGTCAGCAGCCAGTCCGCCGGTTCGCTGATCGTCTCCCGGATCGAGCGGGGCCAGCCGGAGGCGGGAAAGAGCCCGGTATAATAGGGAATGAACGGGCCACGGTGGCGCAGATCCTCGATGCGGGCCTTGAAGTCCTGGGGCGTGTCCTTGTCGAAATAGATGATCCAGTGGAAATCCCGGTGGGTCTGGCCGG
>ERZ1740059.708-NODE-708-length-17117-cov-10.407865_pt1 | contig 17117 bp, 13 predicted proteins | sample MGYA00581744_ERZ1740059 | MGnify/ENA primary metagenome ERZ1740059 (study PRJEB43018, sample SAMN04849738) | marine metagenome | isolation source: floating plastic debris | place: Pacific Ocean | collected 2008-08-28 | study: EMG produced TPA metagenomics... | reverse complement strand
CAGTAATTTCAAGTCCCTAAAAATACTCTGCAGCAGTACTGTTCATTACATGTTCATACAACATTAGAGGTATGTCTTTTGTTTTTTTAGGATTCATATTTTTGATAATTTTACTCACACAATTTTTTGTAGCCGCCAAGCCCTATAATTGACACCGGCTGATTCAAAATTGGTGAACGCCTGGACTGTACATCCGCAAACTTTAAGTGACACTGATGTTTGCGTCGAAATTTAGCTCCTTTGGCAACAGAATTACATTGTATGTTGTGCTCACCTTGATTAAATAGTCATGAAGACTTAACCTTGCTAGGTTACTCAGATGACCATTTAGTCCTAGAGCAAGCAAAAAGCCAGCATGTTCACTGATCAAATTCATTTCATCCTTATCTCCGACCTTCGGCTAAAAACAAACAAGAAAATAAAAGATGGAAGCTGAAATATAATTAGCAATACACAAAATATTTAAAGTTATTGACAACCTATTAGCAAAATAGTGTGAAACCATCTCCTTGAAAAGAAGTAAAATCTGAAGTTCTGAAAGTAAAACATGAAAACATCCACACTTTTTTATCATTTCATCAGCACATGAAACAAATTACTGGAAAACGGAAACATGAGTGAAGAGATGCAGATAACACTTATTTAGGAGGCATGCGACTGAATCTGGTACAGTTAGAGACCGCAGTTTGTGGCAAGTTCTGACAGAGATGAAACCAGTGGGTTTTCCTTGATGAAGCGGAGGGAATGTTTTATCAGCACAAATCTCAGTTCTGATGTGGTTTTATGATGAAAAGAGCAGAGCCTAATAGTAATTAGCGAGCAGACGAAACTAATTAATTAAAATATTTCAAAAATGACCAAATCACGTCTGCAAAAAATTAAAAGTTGCTATTTTCAGTATTTATCACAAATTTTGAAACCTTTCTCAAACAGTTTGATATAGTGACTTAGGTTTAACTCCATACCCTTTCATATTTCTAGGCGACTCAAAATAGCGAGCACAACACATAGTAGAGACATGCATTTGACAGTTTTCTTATAGTCAAAATGAGACTATAATGTTATACATAAATAAAATAGGTAATTAAAAAGAAATAAAATAGATAATAAAAAGATATAAAATAGATAAATAAAAAGAAATACACAACACTGTTAGATTACACATTTAGTGGATATAACTTACTCTGTTGAATAAGATCCACGTGGTATCCACTTCAGCTTTACGGTCCAGACAGAGCCCTGCAGCCACACCATTATGGAAGGCCGGCCATACAGAGAGTTTAGTAGCGGTCTGAGTCTGTGAATCACTACTCAGTTCTACTGAAGACTGGGTCGGGTATGATTTACCCGATAAACACAGCACAGGGATGTGTAGGCTCTCAGTCAATACTGGCTTGTGACTGCATAAGGTCAGCATACCTCTGAAAAATAAAGATTTATTTATGTATTTACTGGCTGCATTCACATCAACATATGGAGCACTTTGAAAGTACTTACAACTCATGAATTTTCCAAATAAATTTATTTGAAATCCAACATCCGCTTTCTCCAACGAGCTGAGTCACTGGGTACTCGACAATCAATTACAATATGCATATTAATTAAAATACTTGTTACATAACACAATCCTGCATCCGTTGTGGGCCTGTTATGCAACAGTTTATTACCTGCCAACAGGAAGTGACATAGACCTCTGACAGATAGCCAGCAGATGTTTCTGTTTTTCTTCTATGAAGTGATGATCGCTGACTTCAGGTTTTTGCTGCAGAGTTATCTTTACCGGCTGACTTGAGTTGAGGCAGCGTTTAACCTCCTCAATACGCAAGTCTGAACTCCAACGCATCTTTAAAACCTGAATAATACATACACATGTAATTGCATTGCGATGCAGCTAACTCACAAGTGAGATCAGCCAAAGAGTTTGAGAGAAACTCAAACTAATTGGATCAGCTAATATTCATGTAGTTTACGATATATCGAATGGATAAACTAATCAAGAATCTTTGTGGAGTTCACTAGTAGGCCTATATTGAAGGAGTAAAATTATTATGTTTTGTCTCCCGACTATCACGATTTACTCTCGACATTCATATAGTAACTGAGTGAGCAATCATTCGGGGATCTTCTCAAATTGAACATTTAATAAGCTTCTATACCCAGACTTCCATGTCTCAGGATTTTATTTAAATCAATTCATTTCCATGAAGTTTCTCAGTAATTCTTCTTTCCTTTCCCTCCTCACATATTTTTGACCTGGTTCAATATAATATTTAATACCACATACTATATTTCCATCGTGTGTACCTAGATAAATTTAGATTCATTTTGCGTTGCTATACTCCGACTGGTCCGTGCAACATGATCAGTCAAAGGATACCAATGCAAAATCAAGCAAAAGAGATCTTACATAATCATGTGTAATACAATGTCAGTACCTGTTTATTGAGGACCTCCATACCAGTAAGTTGTTTCTGTTTACCGCCCGGCCCAGCCTGACTCGTGTTATTAGCCTGATGTACTAGAAGAGGAGCTGCTGGGTCAGATTGACCTCTCATGCCTTCAGGGTCAGCAGCAGGCCGGGGTATAGACGCTGGCAGACTCAGAGCACAAGTGTCTTGCCTACAAGTATTTTAATAGAAGTGAGACTGTTTAGATTTGGAAATGTCATATTAAAGCAGCAACATCGCATGGACACATGGACCAGAACTTAACTCTATGTTGGAAAACTTTTATAAAATTTTTTCGTAGGAGAGTAAATCAGCATTTGCATAGATTAATACAATATTAATAATAGGGAGGTTAACAAACTGAAATGAGGGAGAGTTCTGAGAAAAACTCGCAGAACGCCTTCGCAGAAAATGACCATCAATAGTCCAATATTTTCTTATGGATACCCCATGTGGACGGAATTTTCAATTAAGCTCATTACTGGGTAATATTTTCAAGGTGGCACTGTAATTTTTCCCATACTAAGCCACATTTCTCTGAAATTGGATTAAGTCTGTGTGCGGGATATTTAATAATTCTGCCACCAGACAGAAAAATCTGTATTATCCCTACCATGGAGGTTTTTGGCCAAGAGGGTGAGACTTTTCCCATTGACGTAAATCAAATTGGCATAAGGATTCAGAAAAAGCGGATGGAGTCATTAATTAGAAAGGCTCGGAAGAAGCCAGCTAAAACATATCACACAGTATATTGTCAAAGAGGCTGTGACCAGCTTAGTCAAACAGATCACAGGACACAGAGAAAAAAGTGACAACGATATCCATTAAGCAAGAGGGCATGGTTGGCGAGCAATTATAATACAGTCTGGATAATGGCCAGTTTTTTAAGGTTTTTATCCTGTGCCATTGTGAGAAATTGGCACTGAAATGCTGTTGTGAAATTTATGAATGAATAAATCTTGGCATTACTGGCTTCCGTTTTAGGAAGCAGCCAATGCGCCACATCATCATGTGTAGGTAGCGACTTTCTCTGATCTGTCTGTTTAACCTCACCCAAATATCTGTATCGTTCCACCAATCAAATTTATCTTTCTTTGGTACCACAACAAAAATAGTAACCACAATCGATTACCTAATTTGGTATTTGTGGCCAAAATTTTGCATGATTAACCTAATCCAAAGATTATACTCACTAATTGTCTGGATCATCCCATTCAAAAATATCTAATTAGCAACCCTTTCATAAATTTTCTGGCAGATTACGTATGCCCAAACAGATTTTCAGCCAGTTACAGTTAATTATATTGGTTACAGAAGTGATCATGTAAAAATTATTTTGTAAGTCCTTTCTCAGTTTATATCTACTTCTAACATTTCAATATAAAATACACTTAAGTTTTTCTTCAAAACTGTTCAAGAATAGCAAAAGCTGTGGTGGATTGTGGAAACACCTCAGTTTTTGTGTCAAAATGAGATGTTAGTTCCACCCAGGGTGGGCCTTTATTTCCTAAGACCCTACTAAATCTCGAAGTTACAATAATCCATAAGTGCACGATCGGTACAATAACAATACCTTTTGATTAGTGTCAGAGCACTGCTGGGCCAGCGAGTGTTAGCGTTAGCCTGGCAATGATATATGACCTCATACAATAACAGGGTGTATGCAAATGGAAGACTGTCCAATGTTGACTGATCAAAACCTACAAAAAATCGAGAAACTTTCTTCATAATGTTTACCAACACCTGCAGCATTATAATTTAAATTTATAAAATCAAATTTTGAATGAAATTACTAGAACCAGACAATATATAATTTCAACTGTTGAATCTCACGCCTTTTGACCGCATATGCATATTAATGAGACAACTGGTTTTATCAAACTAATCAATTAAACAATGAATTTTTTCCCTAAAACTTGAGAATATGTGAAAATAAAAAAAAAAACTTCAATCCCCTCAGTCTCTGAACAGGGAGAGAAGTCCACACTTTTCTGAACTCTCCCTGTGAGAATGGTTTGGGAGCGATTTGATCCAAACAAAACAATCATCGCATGGTACAGCAAAAATATTCCGGGAAATCCTTCTTTTCCAAAAAGTAAATATTCATGTATAACAATAATAATCTTGTAATCTTGTAGTAATTGTCACATACCCTGAGCACACATATAGAGGAGAATAAGTTCTTCACAGTAACTCAAATTATTCAGGGATTCCAGAATTATCTCCTCATGGTTACTCTGCATAGATGTTCTCCTGCCTTCAAATACATCACATCAAGATTCAAATCAAGTATATTCATGTGATTTGATAAACAGTAATACACAACAAACAGGATTGTCATAGTCTGGGATCCACAACACACAGAGGGCATGTCCCAGGCTAGGATAGTCATATAATTTTTGGATACAGCACAAATTTTACATACCTTACATGAAATTAGTAAAAACTTAACATAACCACATTTTAGATGTAAATTTGTCACAACTTTCAAACAAATTCATCAATTATGGTCATTTTTTTGATATATAAACTTACCTAGAACCGGAATCGGTGTTAAAAATTCTCCAGTCTTCACATCAGAATAACTGACACACTTTAGATGATAGGCAGTGTATATCTGAAAGAAACAAAATCACTTTTGTTCGACCAGTTGATATTTATTCCTTTAATCAATAATGGGTTCATGGAACCAACGGCCTAACCAAATAGGAAAGATTCAGGATGTTCAGTACTAACCAAGAGCAAACAATATATCTAGTATCATTACAAATCTACCAAAAGACAGATGCGCAACTACAAGGTGTTGATTTATTGTGCTGACCTTGATTAATGCCTCGAGTCGTTTAGTTATACCAGGTAAGTGATAGACGGGTTCAGATAGCGTCCCTGTCCGGAGTATACATGACAGGGTGTACGGCAGGGTGTGCGTTGATGTGGGAAACCAAACAGGGGGCTGGATTTTATCTGGAATGATTACACTACTCCATTTACAGAGGTCCAGATTCACCATCGCTGGAAAATCTCTAAGGTATACGGCTTGATAGGACGTCAACTTGAGACTGGTTGAAAGCTTAGCTAATATTACAGAGAGATGCTTTGCGGACGACGCAAAACAAGTGTTTAACTTCATCTCCTGTGAAAATAAATGAGTAAAACAATTTTTTACTTTTTGTCTATCACGAATGTCAGCAAAAGCAAGAAAGCAATCAGAAATAGTTCAATTCAAATGCACCAGCTGAGTTTCAGACAATAATTCAACATTGTTACCGAAGGGCAACGTTATGTAACCATTTGTGGTTGGAAACATTGTAAATTGAGGACAGATTTGTCAAACTGCCAGACAGTGATAATGGCAATGATGATTGATGGTAAATGACAATTGATATACTTGAGTCAGTTTGTACCTCATAGCAAAGATGCAATATCAAGAAGACAACATAAATGTGATTGGCTAATGGAGACTTTACATCCAGTTTCACACTTCCGGATTGGTCATCTTCATTGGTTGTAGTTTGCATACTGGCTTCTGATTGGATCGCCGTGTGGTCACCTGACCCATCTTCATCCAATGAAAGTTTTGGTGCAGGCTCAAGAGTACTCCCACAGGACTCAGGTATAGTGATCCCTAAAACCGAAAATGAGAGAATACAACTCCTAAATTATTTGGTCCAAAGAAAAATTGATTGTCTCCTTACAGGAGTATTGAGGAAAATATCTGTCGACTAACACAATGCGCAAGAAGTGAATAGCACCTCTAAATTTTGCAGCATGAACTTTCTAAACAATCATGCGCATTACATGATCAGTGACAGTATTACTTAACAAAGACAATAATCATAAATTAATGATTCACAGCAGATCACCTATTATTATGTTAATTGATTATTTAGAGATGTGTCACTATTGCGTATAGAGGCAAAAAGTGAACGTGACCAAAAGAAAACAATGGATAAATTAGGAAATACTTGAAAATCAACACCTTGAGTCTTAAGTTATAAACCATATCCTTGAGAAGACCAAAAGCAAGAATTTCTCCATAACCAGACACACTCAACCACAAGGGAAAAAACAGCATTACTCACAAAGACTCTTAGCGCTTTACCTTAGGTCCTTGATTTGAACATTTTTGTTGATTTTGGATCCTTTCAAATTTTGAAAACAATAAAACCGAAATACCAAATTTTAAATTCCAAGAATATTTTAGGAATTTTCATGTACTTCAGATATCTAAAAAAAATGTTTAATTCCTTTTACTCAAAAGTAGTTCTAACAATGTTCATTAACCGGTTCAATACACAAGTACCATCACATGGCCAAAGTTTTGTTCACCATGCAGAGCCTAGCTTTGTTTGGCCGATTCCGGGCTAAACCATAAACTTAGATACATTGTAAGATTCAGGGCTAAACCAATAAATAACATCTCCCGATTTACCCAAATGGCAAAATTAGTTCGATCTCGAGGTGGTTTACTTTATTTATCACACTAAATTTATTTCTTGGATTTTCATCCTTTTACATTTTTCCATTTTTATCACTGGCTGCAGGCTGGTTGTCTATATCAAGTATATTTTAGTTCCATATGGCCCAATGCTTTAATAATAATAATTATTATTACGTATTCTATGGTGTGGCCTAACCAGTTAATCAACTCACCAAGAATATCAGCATGCTGACGGAATATATTACAGTGGTTGGAAGACAAAATAAACTCAAAATCAGCATTGCTAGGCTGATGTATAGTCCTGGCTTTCTTCTTGGTTATGGAAGGTGAACTTGGTTGGCTTATATTCTGAAAAGTTAAGAAAGGGGAATTTCAAACTGGAGACATGAAATGAAATAAGTTAACGGCGATGAAGGAATGCAATTGACACTTTGTTAAAAAAGAACAAGAGAGGAGGCGAGGTAAAATCTAACGGGTGACTATGACACAGCACAGGAAAATAACAAAGAGATTTTGAGGATTGCAAAAATGTCGTATTGGTTTATGGTTTCTTTCCAAACGCTTGTAATGTATGTATGGAGTATATCCTTGTAGAACAAGCTCTAAACATATGTAATATAGGATGTAATAAAGGAGGCAATCGACGAACGTCAAAACTAATCAACATTCAAAAGTTAAATTTTAAAACATATATAAAGTACCAGTATAATTCATTCAACATTTTTATGTCCGCAATGCTTCAAAACCAACCAACAAGACACAGAAAATCTGTACATTACCTCAGCCTGTTGTGACAGTATGTGGTTAGGAAACCCACAGACGCCCAGTAAATATCGAAAGAAAATGTCCAATTCATCTTTTTCATGGTCACCCAGGCCTACAATATGAAGCATTGTGTTCCATTTTACAACATGGATGGATTCGCAAGTGAGAGATTCACTAAACAGAAAGTTTGAAATATTAAGCCATATTACTATTTCAAAACTGAAACATTCTTATAAGTCAGGAGAAATCATCCCCTCAGTAAACTAAAGTGCAGTACAATACTTATTTTCTTACACAGATTAATTTCATCATGTTGATGCTTTTTTTAAAAAAACTCTTCGTTCAGTGGGCCAAAAATATGTGAAAAAACAGGATTTCCAAAACCGTTGAGTGTGATAATGTGGGTGGATTTATTTCATCCGATATATTACATTGTGGTGGGGAGTCAGGCTCAAATTAATATACCTATACCTTTTTTTAAAAAAACCTGTGTTGTTGAATTTGTGTTAGTTGGTAGTGGTTTCAGTGAAATTGAAAGTCACCACTAAGCCATTGCCACAAATCCTGGTGAGCCTACAATAATCAATTCCTTTATGGTTTGTCTAGGGGAAGTTTTCTGGTAAAGCATGGTCAGATTTTGGTGAGTCATTGGATGGGTTGGTAAGAAAGATTGATTGCTAAGCCCTTCAGCAATTATAATTTGGGTGCGTGACAATTACAAAACTGTTAACTGTTTCCTAATGTTTACAGCAATTTATCAATGTTGGCTTAAGTCCAAGGTAATCTGTTATGTGAAAACTGAACGGAAAAAGATCAATGAAGCTGGTTTCAAATTAACCATTTTTTACACAATAATGGGTTCTTTGGGTGAGAAATTGCCAAAATTATTGAGCATTAATCATAAGGGTGTTAAAATAGGAAACGCACCATCAGGAAAATGATATTCATTCATTGAAATGTGCAGCTGTTTCATTCACACAAACCCACTATGTTTACAATGTAATATTTCTCTCAGAGGCCAACCCTCCAAAAACACCACTAATCCATCTTCCTGTCCTTTTTAAGGATTACACAAGCAGGTCTAAAATTAAAGTTGAGCTGTATCAAAAGGTCATATTTGTTATGAAAATTTGATTTTTTTGCTCTACTTTTCACTACTGGTGGTCAAAAAATCCAATTACCAAGTGCATAAAAATAGGCAGCGCAAGTGAAAGGACTATTACAATAGTTAATGAACTTAATGTCCACGTACAAGTGTTTGCTGACCTGGCACTGCTTATTATGATAGCCAGAAAATCGCTTCCAAAAACGGACTAGTTGTATTTTTTTTCTAAAATAGATCAATATCTTTTTCTGAGAAATGAGAACAATGTAAATTTGACAGATAGCGGTTGATATCAAGTTATTGTTGCACAGCTCTACCAGATGTATTCTTTAGTAAATATAACCAACAGGTGGTTTCCATACTTTTTGAAATCAATTGAGTTTCATGCAAATTTCTTAGACCAGCATTCTTCTACACCAAAGCTTTCGTTTACAACTCTGTGGCTATTTGTCTGATCACAATCAAACTTTTACATCATGCTGCTTAGGGTCCCACTATTTATGATGTGAATTTTTAAGGATTGATGCGCAGAACTTTTGGAGATAAAGGCAGGTAAAAAATGCCGCTCTATTATCTCCCATATTTGCTTGTTTTAGTGATGCTGTGGTCACATGACTTTGTGATTTCATAGCTATTTCCCACTTATTGGAAATGAATGTTTAACTCATATCTTCAATTAGAACTGCGTAGGCAGAACATTTGGCATGCAGGACATCATAGACCAATGGCCAATTTTCAGTCTGTTGCCTATGTGCACAAGCGATGCCGGTCTAAGTATAGCAGTTAAACGTTATGCATCAGATCGCTCCACAGCTTCTCCTTGCTCACGACCACACAGAACCCGAGCAGTGCTCTCAACAGAAATGCAGTCAAGTCTTTATAAATAAGTACATAATTTTACTCGAATAACACCTTGCTTTGATACCCCTACTTTTGAAATGTATGCTGAAGTGTACGCACCTGGGCTATTGTAGTACTGGTACCAGCGTGGCACAGCTTGTATAGCTACAGTATATGGTAGGTGCGATGAGATGGCTTTAATACACATGCCTACAGCAGGGTCACAGTATAGAGGGGGTAACTCTGAACTACACATCTCTCCATTCAGTAATGTCTGTAAAGCAAGAACGTAATACAATCAAAAATCAAACAACCCTTACCTGGAAGGCTAAGTTCGATGATAATTTTATCGATCGGGGATAGCTAAAGAGGATAACCTATTGTTGCAAGGAGTATTAATCTTTGGATATAATAACATTAATACAAAACTCAAACAAATAATTGTCTAGTGAACATATCTCAAAACAGTAAACTTCATTTGTAAACATGTTTATCACTAAATAAACGAGCTCCCTTCTTCAAGTGCCACAGCCAAGGCAGTGTTATAATCAAAAATGGAGGGAAGCGGAAATTGTCACACCCTGATCATAAAGGAGACAACTTCAACATGGACACATAAGCTCAAATAATTTCAGTTTCTGCCACAAACTTCGTAACAAAGTAAAACATTGTAAATGGCAGACACGCTGTGAATCAGATAGTACCAAGACTAGATTGTGTTTGGTTACTGAATGTATAGTGCTTATTCCTCTATCGGTATTCTCAGGTCTGTGAAGGAAGAGATTAGCGGAGTCGTCTAATTCTGTGGGTACAGGTGACCAATTCATATCCTGTGTAATAACAATGTAGATAAATCCATCACCGGACACAATAAACAGTGGTACTTGCCAATAACAATCACTCTGTCAATGATAATCTGTGAGCTTGGACAATTTCTGCCCCGTTTTTCCTGCTTGTTTTGTCAAACAGAAACCAAGAAAAGGGATTGTCAACTATATAATATGTTGTTTACTCTAGGATGAATTAGAAAGAGGAATCACAAAGATAAGACTCGGATACTGAGGATCAATAAACAGTGCAGCAATGATTAACATTATTAAGAAAGATAAACTAGTAGTATTAAAATTTGCTGCATGTAACAGACATCCATCCTCCAAACCATTACCATCATGATTGCTAACCTCTCAAACTATGCTTAACAGTTCCTTGAATATCTGAGGCATAATTACCACATCACGGTAACTGCATACAACTGATGATGTAACCATGACAGACTGATTTTTGAGAACATACCAAAATTTATACAGGAATGAGGTTTACCCTACACACAAAAAGTATTCATCAGCACTAATTTTTGCCATTTTTGCTAGTTGAGGTAGCTAATTTTAAAAGAAGCTAATTTCACTGTTTTTTATGTATGTTATATATTGAGGGAAACCGAAGTAGCTAAAGTAGTATTAGCTAATTTACCTGATAAACTCAAAAGTGTGAAACTTTTTTACTAGCTAATATTAATGTGTCTAGGGTATTTCCATAATCAACGATGGCTGCTATGGTCAAGGTCACCTGATGACCAGTTTCCTGTAGTATCAAATACCACATAAGGGGACAGCTCAAACAATTTATAGAACTATAGGAAAGGATAATTCTAGATATTTGACGTTCCATAATGGTGGTAATTTCAACATAGGTTGCAATGTTAATACAACTTATAATAGCTCACATCTTGAGAAGTATCAAAAACAATGTGTGGTAGAGCGGCTGGAGTGTGGTGTCTAGATGCACCGGCTCTAGCGCTGCCAGGGCGACTGGAGGCTCTTATAGAGCTCTGACTAGGCATCACAGGAGTAGCTGACAGACCCACTACTGGTCCAGGTCCGCTGAACGACAGTCTGGGTATGTATATCTGTGATATCTAAATATAACAACAAAATCAGCATTAGCATTGTTTCACAAGGCCAGAGACAGCTGTTCCATACATATCGAATTTGAAAACAAGATACATTGATATAAAAGCAAATGAGCACGGGCAGCCACTTGTTCATAAAATGTCAAGCTGTCTGTTACGTACATATACCCTATGTAGACTGACCTATCAGCTTGCTTAATCTGACAAGCCCAGTCTAAGTGGCATTGGTTACACACTGGTATGGTAAGGCAAGACATACTAAAGAAACATTCATGTATGAAAATGTAACTACACAAGAGGTGCTATGGCATCCTCTACACGTATTTTGCGAATCGGGACCATAAAAAACCTGGCGGTAACATGTGAAACAGTATATTTACCTGTGTAGGTCCACTGTATAACCTGACATTTGACTCCAGATCTAACACTATAATCATACTGAGACTGGGGACAGGACACGCATCCTTAGCTGCTATATTAACCACACTGCCAAATATGACAGATTCTGAGGCGGCATTACTGGTGCCCAACTTTATACATCTATAAATAAAAATGATGAGGCAATGTCATAATCCTGATATAATAAGTTTCCTTCCCTGTACTATGTACTTTCAACATAACTGTGCCAAATTCCACCGAAGACATTTTTGTTATGGCTAAAAATTTCACAGGGCAAATAAAGTCATGATTTTTACAAACACAGACGCAAATAGAGCTTTTCAGTGATGTGTGTGATAACTCTTAACTAAATTCACATTGACTCAGTGTTATGCAGTTAATTTAATATAGTAATATGAGTTCATTTATATACCGCTTAATATACTGCATCAGCAGACCGTATTTCTAAGCGACTTTAACGCATGGTCACTGGGTACAAGCAATCCGTAGCCACCAGCTGACTGATGAGTCCCTACACACATCATATAATGCGCTGGTCCAATGAGATCTCCCTACCGGACTTGGCTTCTCAAGTGTCCCCCATTGGGTCGCGCGGTATTCGAACCCTGGTCCCCAGATCAAGAAATTGAATCGCTAACCACTAGACTAACCTGATAATGGTTTATATATCTGGTGACCAAGCCTATAAGATGTGAATTTAGAAGGACATCTAATGATTATTAGATGTCTACCCCTGACGATAAGGGGCAACTTCACATTATATCATTAATCTGAATGCAACATACAGTGTAGATATTTTCTGCAAAATGTTAACTTAAATGCAGTCAAAACTAATGGTAAGAACAAGAGATGTATCCATGGGGGGGGGTAGGGTGCCATGGCCCATCACTTTTTCCAACGGCCAGTTTTCTAAAAAATCACTAAGTTTTGCTGGGAGATGTACCAAACAGTAAAATATTCAAATAAAATGTTTATCCAAATCACAGTATGTGCTTTATCAATGGTGCCCATTGTGTCATATAGTTTAGAGCAAAGTTATATGAATGCAAAGTTATGAAAAAAAACAATTTTGATTCTGAATCTATAGACAGTGACACCACAGCAAGTGTCCGGAAAACCATAAATACATAGCAGGAATGCAAAGTGCACTCCAACCTCTAGAAACGGTTCCGAATGTGCCAGAATGCTCAATTTCAAACTCTCATAATTATGCAAAAGTGTTCCCTGGCGCAAAGGCTCCTCCCGACCATCCCTGCCTCAAATATCCGTGGATACACCCCTGTTGAGAAAATGGAAGTAGCGTATACCTGAGATGTGCAGCTGCAGGGATAAGTAGACACATATGATTCTGTCCACACAGATCTGTGCAGATAAACGATCGAGACGCTTTACCACTGTTACTGCAAGCAGAAAATAAAGCCAAAATACTCATGTGAATTATGTGGCTTCATGGTGTTGACACCTTTACAAAGCAGAAAATAACAGATTTGCAACATAGTTCATCTCTTCATACGTACATATCCAACTTCAAACGCTGGTGAGCACACGTGTATAGTTGAGATACAGATATTGACAGAGTGTTATACCCATACCCATTGAAACTTCCCTGTACATGTATATGGTTATACCCAATAAAAGATACATTATTACTTGACCACTACTAGACTGAGCGAACTGAGGCCCGGGGCAGGGGCGATTATGACTACAGTCGAGTGCCGGTTGCAAGTTGTCCCCTCTTGTATTAGGGGAAGATAACTAAAAGTTAGAACCGAAAAAATTGAGAAAAGTTCAAATACATCTATATGGTCAAACAACAGGTAGTTATAGGGGGTTTTAGGCATGCGGAGTCCAAATTTGACCTTTGTTTTGAGTTACGTCTGCTCCTTCATAGGCTTTTGGCCACTTTTTAGTCTAAACACATGACGCTTTTGTCGGATTTTGCGTAAAACGCCAACAAAAAGCGAATGGAATTCATTGTGAAAAAATCTGAATATATGTCTCACATACTCGCTATTTCTGCTTGAAATAAAAGCATCACAATATGACTGAACTCGTACAAATCACACATATGATAAAGCATACCATGAGTTGGTGTAATCAGTCCACACATGCTGTAGACAGATATCAGGTCGTATCGGCTCCAGTACATCGTTAGGTATATTCACGTCCTGACTCAGTGTCTGATGATGATTACCGGTAGACGTGAAGCTGGAGTGAGCTACTGATGACGATACAGAAGGTGAACCTGCTGCCGCTAGTGATGACCTTTGACCTACTGCTGACGACATCATGTGATGACTCATAGAAGTGAGCGAAGGAGAGTTAATACTGTAATATGAGGATAAGTGATAAGAATTAGAGAACACATCTATACATAAGTGTGGCTCGTCGAAAGCTGACCATACCCCATCAAAGTAACAAAGAGGGATTTCTAATCCTAAATTACACTTGCATTATTATACATTATGCAATTTATCTACTTATCAATGCTTCATTCTTGCAACATGTATTCTTTGTTGCCTGGACATTTGACTGAGGCCACATCATGCAGGCTAATAAAAATGATCTTCATGCGTTACATCCAGAAAATTACTGGAAACAAACTTTCATTAGAAGTTGTTGGTATAATATTCCTTTGAGTCTGCTGCAGTTTACCATAGAAAAACTATAAAACTATGTCTTATATGAATAACGTGAAAACTTGACATAAGAATAAATGAGAGACCTGAGAGTAGGATTGCGTCTGTTAATAGCTGGACTCATGGTGAGATTATGACCCTTCAGTGATGGAGTACCGAATGTAGCTACTCTGGGTGACATCGAAGCAGCAGCAGGGCTGAAATGTAGACAAGCATGTGAATCAGTTACACAATTACAAAGTTTCCAATGTGCAATTTGTTAGATTCAGTCTACCATTATCACAGCTGTAGCAAGAAAAGGGACAGTGGTCGTTGAAAGGGTGTTTCATGTTCGCAGCCCGCACCGCCGAGGAGCTCATGGTACCCACATATATGCACATGCATATGGAAAGCAATCCGGCATAGAATCATACCATTCCAGTCTATGCTGCCCTCAATACAATGTACCAAGAAATTAAATCAATCCATCATACCCAACTTCAGGGGTGCATGACATCCACGTTTCAGGGATAACACAAAACATCGATCCAACAAAATCTGTTACAAAGTTATATTTTTGCAAGCTGTACAATCTGCCTAAAAGTTGATCAAGGACCGAACACCCTGTGCATGATACTAGACAAGTACCTACCTCCTCAAGAACAGTCAGGTACTGGTCGATACCCCACCCGCACCATACATAGTAATTTTAGCTATCATTGCCACTGACAGCTCGATAGAGGGATGCTCAGACATGAGTTGCCGACACTTGGTCTCTACCTTATTCATAGCTGTGCTCAGTGCATTTCTCCCATCATCACGTTTTCCACGGGTTTTATCCATTGATGTGTACAGGTCATAACTGCACTATATTTCTCGCTCTTCATATGCAATACAGTGGTGTGGTGTGGTGTTGTATTGTTAGAAATACACTGTGCACAACTGTGAATGTTGCAGAGACCCAGTGTAGGCAACACCAGCCTGAACATACATATTGCAGAACATACCTAAGAACAGAAGACAGGGTAAGATAACCGCTACCGCCTGTTGTTTTATTGGGTGTCAGAGCACTGGTAGTGAGCAGGTGCTGATTTATACCGCTAGTGTTAGTCAGCTGATGTCCACCTCGTGTCATGTGACCACTCACTTCCTGTTTACCGATCTCAGGGTTATTAAGCTCTGTGTAAGTTTTCTCCTCCTAGTGGTTAGATGAAGTTACAGAACTTACCATTATGAGTCATGACATGCAATAATCAGCAGGTAGAGGTGTGCGTCACTAGTGTTCAAAACCGCCTCAAGTTATTTTTCAGCATATGTGTCTGGCAAACACCAATAACTTGGGTGCATTTGCTCAACAACTTGGCTATGCTGATTTGCTTATGACAGAGTGTGTCAACAGCAAATTAATTAAAAGAAGATTTAAACGAACTCAGAATCTGAGGGCATAACAGAGGCCAGGAATGGAATGGTTGGTAGCACAGCCATCATAAATGTAGCTTAGGTAAGCTGCTACACTTTCATCATCATGGTCGTGAAGGAATCAAAATATTCTCAACTCAAAACGTTTAAATAAGATGTTTTTCATGGCATTGCATTATTCCCTATTCTCTGCCTTACCAGTGGCGTGGTCCTTCTGATGAGATACATGGAGTGAGATTTGGAGTTGACATCATATATGACAGCGAGGTAAGGTGACTTATCAGCTGATACATATATGAGACTGTGTGAGGATACCGTAATATAACTGAGATCATTACCAATCTTACAGATAACCGGAGATAGGTCAGCTAACGGGTGCAGCATCGAGAACCAAACTGGTAATGAACAGCTGCAAAGCAATAAGTATACGTTAAGAAAGAGTTTTTGGTGAATAGGAAATGTTAAAAGCCTGCGCCATCTCACAATGCATTGGTTTTTCGCATTTCTGGCACACTCGGACAATGATAGCAGTAAAGATCTTGACTGAGTATCCTGGTACACAGACAGACACGGCATGAGCTAACCCACAAGTAACTAACATATATGAACTTTTTACACTCCCGACCGGCATCATTTTTATAGCATTGATTTTAAAGTAGTTTATCATGATGAGCCGACCAAAATTTCACACGAGGATGAAGCAGAAGTTCAAAAAGTCTTTAGTAGAAAAAAATAACTTTCTATTGCACAGACAACTTCTAGAGATACACACCTTGATGCAGAGCTGGTAGCATTAGAATGTTTACTTTCCTCAAGATGCCGCTGAAATAGGATACCTTTCTCCAGAGGCCACGCCCCCACAATATGAAAAGGGAGCGTTACATGGTGCTCTGAACCGCTGTCTGTTACTATAGTGACGGAATTACTCTCCACTATACAGAAGCCGTTCTGAACTTCATCTGATTTTAAAAAAAAAAGATTCAAGGTTGGTTTTTTTAATTATGTACCATATTCCATAAGTCTAGAAGCGTTGATGACAGAAAATTTTGGGAAGGCTGTTTCAAAATTCTGACCTATGTAATTTCTGCCGAACACAAGTCCAGAATACAATATTTTTGCTCAGAGGGGGGGGGGGGGGGGGGGGGGGGGGGGGGGGTGGGGGGGGGGGGGGGGG
>ERZ1740059.707-NODE-707-length-17138-cov-10.523913_pt1 | contig 17138 bp, 2 predicted proteins | sample MGYA00581744_ERZ1740059 | MGnify/ENA primary metagenome ERZ1740059 (study PRJEB43018, sample SAMN04849738) | marine metagenome | isolation source: floating plastic debris | place: Pacific Ocean | collected 2008-08-28 | study: EMG produced TPA metagenomics assembly... | reverse complement strand
CACAGTTTATCTTTGAAAACTGAAAATCTAGCTAATGGCAAATATATCTATATAACGATATTGTTTGCTGACAAGCTATAAATAGTTTTGACCCGCGGCAGCCTCATATGGAGAACAGACGAAATTATCGCCGTTGTTTTGCAACAGGAATCCATGAATTTTCGGCTAATCTAAAAGGCAAACTTTTCTACTACTCATATTTGTATGCAGAGACGGCTGAACACGCGTCATTCATGGATTAATGTAGTGCATTTAGTAGCATTATTTCCTCTCAATCCCATTGTTCACAAGTGCAATGTCATGTACATGTTGACCAGAAAGATACCAACGATGAGTAGGGTTTTTGATCTACATAATGTAGAACCAGTGTTGCAGATTCCAACCATTCATGAGACTACCGCAGTACGGAGTCACCATATAATTTTTTTTAAAAAACTGAATCCATTATTGTTTTTGTACAACATTATCATGATAATCTTAAGTCAATGCTCTATGAAGTCATGACCGAACACTGTGTTGTCTTGATAAGCACATGTGACAATAAACCACGTCCATTCCGTGACCCACTATGCGATACTGAGTTGCCACACGTATACACACTCTAGTTTCAGCATGGACAGTGAAGAACAATGACGCGGCATCCCTGGTCAATGGTCAACATACGGTTCGCCAACCGTAGACTATTCGTTATTGTCGACGGTTATTGTCACGTAATTGTTATCTTAATTGCAGTAAGTCATTATGAAAGAGCTGAATGGAGAGTGCCTCATTTTTTGGCACTGCATGTATCATTCTGTCTATGTCGATTTGAGCCAAAACAGCAGCGTCGTTTGGCTGTCCATATTCAGACAATAATTCAGCATTATGGACTTGTGTGCATTGAGCTGGTTTGATTGTGCCATAAATATTTTATGAGATATTGAGATTTTTTGTATTGTATTGAGGGTACCTGTAAACACACTCTACTAGGTACACTTAAAAGTGCTGGTCTTCATACTAGTAGCTTTAAATTCTTAAAATTTCGAAAGGTCGGACCCACTGTAAAGAATGGAATATTTTGAATTCTATGTCTTTACACGTTCCCATTCACACGTCCTGTGTCCTGCATTTGTTTTTCGCCGATGTTTGTTGTAAAGGCATATCTTTCTTGCCTAGGGTATTGTCGACTTTTTGGTGGGGAGTGGGTGGGCTTATATCGCGGGTGTAAGACCCTGAGCCACAGTAGCCGCAAGTAGTTACCTGGCCTCTTGTGCAATGTGCAATGTCTCTAAGCACACCAATCTGAAACATGGTCATTAAAATAATAATACTATATGAAGCTTGGTATTAATATGAAGTATAATATGCTGTCGAGAAATTGGGTATTGATTGTATGTCAAATACACTGCAATGTGTGAATAACTTTGCTTGGTGTAAAAATAGAACAAGGTATAATAATCGTGCCTCTGTATAGAATTACTCCAATAAATATCTCCCAACAGGCTGCTGCCAACTACTATTTAGCTGTGAAACAATTCTATCACACCGTAGATCTCTAGACTGCAGCGGTTTTCTACAGCTGCCTCTTTGTTTCAGCTGAATATGCGCTTAAAAGAAAGTTTTTTTTAACCAGTACTTTGGTGTGGTAATTGGCCTTTAAAATTGAGACATACACCATCTCAAAATGAAACTAACTTTGAAACTCAAAAAGATTAGGATTCAGTCCGGGGGAGGGGAATAATTTAAGTACATCATAATTATTGTGAGATACTCTAAACACACAGGAGGACACAACTCTGCAGGCCCAACTTAAAGGGAAACCTGTGTGCATGACTGTTCGATTAACTCACATCCCTGGCAATCTGACAAAGATCCCACTTGCAAACAGGGAAAAAACTGGCATTAGATCATTATAATGGATTACAGATTGGCCGGTTTTAGAATTGTTTTCTAAGCATGGCAAGATGACCTAGCAGGGATTTCGGTCACCTTGCGGATTTGAGTATTTTAGGTACCTCTAAGTGCGTCATTCATTGTTGGCATGCAATATTTCGTTAATATAATATTATAATAATATAACACAGAAGAGTATATATCAGAATTATATAATACAATTTGTAAGCCTTTGTGTATACTAAGCAAGCCTGCATGAGTCTGCCTTGTATGAACTATAGTATAATCCTGTAATTGATGTTCTAATCGAAGGCAATAGGCATACAAATTGTAGCTGCTACATCAGCTTCAGCAGTAGCAGTGTATGCCGAGTCTTGGTGGCGTGGGAGGTTAAGCCAGGTTAGATGAATACCGAGATTATGTCATTGTATAAACACGGCGTTCGTTTCTGTGCAGGGTTACTGCCAGTGCCAGTGCTGAGCTCGCTGACCCTACTGCTATGAAAAATAATTGAAATATATGAATTTGATGAATTTCTTTCGTAGATATCACAGTTTTTAAAATAAAAATAACATTTGTTGGAATTGCAGGGAAATGTAATGGCTGCGAAGATGAGATGTTCTATCATGGTTATCTGTTGTCATATAATGCTAGATGCATACCAAAACATTGCATAGATGAATCAATGGTAATGCATCTAATTGAGCCGACTTATATGCGTAACCCATATGGTAGGCAGGCAATTCATAATATACATGAACATGAATGTTGTTATTATTGAAAAAGCAGGGCTGCCGCAGGGCATGGGAAACAACCAACCTCAAGTGCAAAATAGTGAATCAGATACGCTGCCAAGTCAATATATTAGTAGTAATCTAAACTTCTCATGCAACTGTTTTTAAAAACATGGTTGTTGCAATTTATTCATCAACAGTCATTCGCCTGGATCATCACCGGATCACCGAACAACAAATTAGGAGTAATCAGAGCATGCTTTGATTGGTAAACCGATTTTTGGGCAAAATTAAAAGATCTCGGGACAAATCAAGCTAAGCTATGAACACATTCTTTCAAAATACATCCGTACACCTGAAAACCCTTCGATTACTAACATAAGTTGTGGGATTCATCTCCAATTGCTTGCTCTCAGAGGGCTTTTTTATGCAGTGACCAAGGTGCCTGCACATGTCGCTGGAAGATATCAGACTTTGATTCAGCCTTAATGGCTTTTGATCCTTCTAAACACCCGGAATCTGATCCAACTGACTTAGCAAAAGTGAATTCATTATGCTAGAGACCAGTTTTTATTATGCTGAGGTTATAGTGTTGTGTAGTTGGTTTGCCATGTCGTGAGTGCTAAGAGGCTAATTTAGTATTGAAAATTTAGAACTGCGTGATACATACCTCCTAAGGAACCCCTTTGGACAAATCTTATGGTGTTGTAAACCAATTTTCTCCAGACAAACGGAACCATAAATAGTCCAAAGGCAGTCAATTTTCTTGGGTTTTTCAGGATGAGATGACCGATAGTTTCGGGATATCAGTTTTTTAGGATGCAGTTTTTAAGTGACATACAGTGCTGCTGACCTGAGTTTTTAGCCATCTCATTCAGGCTCCAACCATTTATGTTCATAAATTAAAACAACGCAGCCAATACTATACTATGTCCTGTACTGGATGGTAATCAAACAATGCAATACTACTTGAAATGCCACTTGAACGACTATAATACACAGAATCGCTTGCTCTTAAATACACTCTTTGCCAACTTATTGATTTTTTAATATTTTTTCGGATGACAATTTCAAAACTAAAAATAAATGCCAACCCCAGCAGAAGTTACATCAGGCAGCGTACTTGAAATTGATTGATATTGTGCCTACATATTGATAATTATTTTAGCACTGTGCCTCGTCTCAAATCAAATTGCTGTACATCCTTAATTGCTGCCTGGTCAAAACATATCGGACCTTACCAATCTCATTTCAATAACTCTGTTTCCGTCAACTCAAGTGCAATTGGCAGCAGTGCAAATCAGGGTCAACAAAATATTTTGCACCCAATTCCGCTGGTATAGAATTCGCTCCTCTGACAAGTTGTATTGTATTTGTCATACATACATAGGCCCTAATGCAAGTCGTGTTCTATTTTGTGAATTAGAGACACTGAGAGAGGGACAATGATGGTCAACAAGAATGTGTAGCCAACGTCAAGCCATAATTCTCTACATGCGTCATATCGAGAAATTAAAGATAACTTCAAATAAAACAAGGCCTGTACTTTCTTGTAATGTAATGTATGCTGCAAAGTAACGGCTTGTTTTCAAGTGTATTATGGTCCTGAAATTAATACTTAGCAAGTCATCAAATATGCATAGCACAGCTATTACCCGACATATCAAAGGTAAACAAGTAGCATAATAACATGATACTCGGTTGACTTGAGCTGGACGGTTGACTTGAGCTGGACGGCAGCATTTTTCAGTGCAAGACCAAGCAGCCCGTATGCACTGCAAGATGACACCATTTTCTACCTATGCCACATGGCATTATCGCTGTAACATTTTCATTCCTGCTCTCCCACTCGAGTTGACAATTTCATGCTTGATTCTGAGCAAAGTTGTCTATTGATTATGAGCCACCTGTGCCATTTCACATAACAGTTTTATAGCTATGAAACAATCCTAGCAATAGCTAGAGGGTATATGATAGATTCCACCATCTCTATCCTATAACTCAATGTCTGGACATGGCTAGAAATTGAACTATGGCGCTGTTTCTGTGCACTAAAAATAGCTGTATCAGCATCTGGCTGGGAGCAAGTGAAACAGATAATTGGTTCGCTGAACCGTCATGCGGAATTTTGTTAGGATTACACCACTTGAATTCAGCTTAATTTAGTCTTTGTGTGAGCCTGACTTTATATGCTGACCTCCTGTCTTGGTCTGGAAAATTGCGGCTTTCTCAATGACAACACGGTGTTGGGCTTACACAAGACTAACGCCCATGGGCTCAATTTAAACGTAATTTAATTTGAAGATGATGATAGAATGGTATCCTACCTTACCAGTAGGTTTACACACTACTGATATGGGTAGAACTGAGGAATTTGATCAGGTAGGCCATAAACAACTTACCCTAGAGTAGTCATAGTAACAATGGTGTACCAGAAAGCAGCAGGTATGCTGACAAACTTGGTACCCTCCTGGTTCTTCTCAGCATAGAACATAATAGTGGAGAAGATTATAATGGCCATACTGATAGAGAAGAGTAGAAATCCCAACTCGCTGGCACAGCTCTGCAAAGTGTAGCCAAGGATCCTCAAACCCTGTGAATGTCTGCTGAATTTGAAGATACGGAACACCCTGAACACCCTGAGAGTGACAAACGCGCCGCTCACGTCATCGTTTTCTGGTATAACTAGTCCGATATAGTAGGGTAGAATGGCTACCACATCAATAATACTCATTATGCTTCGCATAAACGCACATCGGTTTGGAGCTGCGTAAAGTCTAAGTAAATATTCTACGGTGAAAATCATAACACATGCTGTATCCACAACGAAGAATGCGTCTTCATAGCGGTCTCCGCACGGAGGGTTGAAGTCCGTGCCTTCTATCACTCCACATGGAATTGTCTCCGTGACGTTTGTGAGAACAGATATAGCTATAAAGAATCCAGTAACATAGTAAAACACTAGCGCCACCGTGCTCGATTGTGGGTCTTCAAAAGACTTCCACATCTTTTCACGGAATGTCATCTCTTGTGTAGCTTCGACTCCATCTGACTCTTTGTCATCTATGAGTCTCTCCTGGGTTTCCCGCTTCCTGTCTCGATACTCCTCATAACAACAGTCACCAATAACGTCAGGCATAATGCCAAAGAATGCTAGCTCCTCATCATAGGAAGAAACGCACTCATTTTTAGGGTAGTGCAGTTTACCTGTACGATAGAAGTTGAGTATATTTTTGAAGACGTCAGGATCTCGGTCAAAGAAATATTCCCCTGATTCATTGTCCAGGAAAAATTCCTTTTCGTTGGAGCCTAGTAGAGTGTCTGGGTATTTTTCTAATGTATTTCTCCACACTTCAAATATCCGTCCACTGACATTGATTTTCAACCGTTCATCCGATCTGTGGCTGTTTTCTGTAGCTGGGGATGTTGGCATAGGGTTCTGAGCGATAGGTACCCATCCTATCGCTGACGCTCGTGCTATAGGTAGCCACGCCGCAACTGACGCCATTGTATTGGCTGTAAAATAGAAGTGCAGATAATGAATGAAAGTGCAATCTCATACCTGAGGTGTGGACATGTCAGGTGTTCGACTAACTCTAATCGCAAATATTCAACCTTGAACTTTTACAATATCTATCAAGCGTTTATGGCAGCAGTTGTTACCAAATTTGTGATGCTCATCATATTATGAAGTACATCACAAATCTGAACGTGTATTGATATTGTACATGAAGCAGGTACGCAGAGAGCATCTGAACAGGTGATGAAGTAAAAGCAACAGATACTGCAAGCAGGAAATTCGGGCAATATAATCTGTTGTGTGAAAATGAGACCAATGCTTGCTGTGATGTGATATGCAGTCATATTAGATCATTGACTGAGAAGTTATCGGTTGTTACGGAATGTCAGAGACTTGTGCCTGCCGTAGAAGGATCAAACTATTGGCAGCGGTAGCATCAGTAAAACATACTGGACTCAGTGTAGGCTCAGTAATTAGTAAATATTTGTGCCAGCATAGAATTGATTATCTCTTTAGCGCAATATTTGCGATAATTTACATTAATGTATGAAAAACTGTTATTAACATATTATACAAATACCAAAAACCAACCAAACTGGCCGCTTTTGCAGGGTATTTTAGCTACTTAGCGCATTATTTACGATCGACTGATCTATATATATCTTCTAAATTAAACACAGTCTATTACTGCTATAGTAACCATGTACAATATTGCTGTTGGCAGTCATGGACACCCTAATGATCAATTACACTTTCCATAAATCTTCGATTCCTCGCAAAAAAAACATCATTGCATGCTGTAGACAGTAGACACGAGACACCACATCAGAAATGCTTTTCAGTACTATCAATCCCTCTCTTTTTCTGATTGGAGTTCTCCTGGTAATTGGAAACGCTGACACTGGCAGATAAGGTATCAATGTTTTGGAAAAGGACATCTATTGCCTGGGGGAGAACAACTGATTTACACACTATCACAGTGCTTGCCTAACAAATAGCATGCATGATTGACATTCAAGGGACAAGCCATTTGGCTGATGTTATTTTACCAAATTAATAAATCAATAAACTCTGATTGATCAATGTGCAAAATGTATACACATACATGGCCGTCTCTTTGTGTGTGTAAAGGAAACTATAGGTTAAAGGGTCATTCACCACCTCACCACATTCAATCACCGTTAAGCTAACGACGACCCAAAACCAGTACTGAAGTGCCCTAAATTTTTCAAACCGGTACCAGAAACATTCCCATACACTCGAAAACTGAATCGACAGAGATTGAAAGGCGTGTGGAATTAGCCCACCACGAATTCCTTTCAGTAGCAAACCTTGCAAGTCTCATTGCTATATCATATCTCAATAACAGCAGAACAACAGCTCATGGTCCCTACGTAAATACAAACCATTAAAAGAATATCAAAGAGTAAGGTCATTATATTGTATATTCTAACACCATTTTGTTCATTATGATTATGACCATGTTACACAATACATTATCCAGGCATTTTCTTTGAAAGCATTTTGTTACCAACTCCATTTTTGCCGCTGCTGGGTATTGTGAATTGGTATTATTTTATGCTGACCGTTACAATACAGTCTGTTTTCTATCTCACATAGCAAATGCACCTGGTTAAAAGGCAAATCTTCAGTCTTGGCTCTGGAATGCTACGACAGCATTCAAATCAGCTGCTGCTGCTGCTGACCAGGCTGACCAAACTTTATAAACTGCAAACCAGAACAAATTTGTGATAAAAAACGCCTCTGCTTCAACCAACTACCTACATCGCAACATCAAGAATTGCTTTAATTGCTCCTATTACCACTGACATAAATCAACATAATGTCATCCAATAAATGATCAATGGACAGGGTTCCTTCGTTGCTCTGAAACCAACAACCAAGAGACAGCAAGACATAATATTATTTGTGAAACGCAAGCACAAGTCATGATCATATTTGAGAACAGTTTGCATGCACAGCCTGACTGTGCCCAGCTGCACCTTTGAGCTATTCTATAGCAGCTTAGGTCTTGCAGCTTAATTCCTGAATAATAATAATATCTGTCTAAGTAATTATTATAAATCAAGGTAAAGAAACCTGCAAAATGTTGTAATACATGTCTTTGATAGCAATTCACTTATGTAGGTGTAGACCACCAACCGGACAAAGCTGTGTGGAATGGAAGCTACAACTTACATTGACTTACCTATTTGTCAAACTGTTAAGCAATTAAAATCATCAGGTGGCGCTTTTTAAATCTGCAGTAAGCCATCTTTCCTTTTGAGGGTTCAGAACAATTGCTTACTGTATGTATGACTCAAGTAACATCCAACTCTAACTCTATAGCAACGCATTGCATATAGAATGCAAAGTCATCATTTTACCCCCACAAATATATTACGACAGCATATCTCAAGTTCTAACACTCATTTGGCATCAGGAATTGACAGTCCAAGAGTTTCTCAAGATTATATGTAATTATTAAATCACGTTTTGTAATTGTAAGATGATTATAATACCTATGCATATGAGTGTTGAATATGAGGTATGTGTGAAAGTAAGATCTCACATGTCCACAAGAAACTCACCTACAAGCGATATCCTCGTCGCTGCCCTACCAGCGTTAACATAAACTAGTCAGCTTGATTGATAAGCTAGCCAACCTCATCAATGTAAGCTCTATAGCCAGAAGGCTCAACAATAAAGTTATTCTCATAGAATAGAATAAAATCAGCACCCTTGGGATTCCTGTACCGTACAGAATTCAGTAAATAACCAAAGTGATATTAACAACAAAACAATATAAAACATTATCAATAATACATACACACCTAGCTGTCATCAGTGAATGCTGCCTACAGGATTGAATTCCACACTAGTGCGGGGGAGTAGGGCTTACACAACATTGGTATGACACCTGGCCCTTATTTAAGCAGAAAAAAAACCAATGGAATCGAGGGGTTGGGGACATAAATAAATATAATATTTATATTTAGAATCTCTGAGTGTAATTCTGCCCTGTTCAGAAAAGTGACAGCTAGTGCTGAGATGCTCTCAGGTGGCTCAAATACGTAGTGGGTGTCAGTCTTCCTTTCAAAGCGATCTATAATAGTCGCGACAAATCTCATGAGCCCAACTCATTATTGTTAGAATCCTTCAGATCAAAGCCAATGGCGTCATTGGATACACGAAGGACGAGACGTGTGAGTGCCTGGGCTTCTTTTCTAGCTTGTTCTCACAATGGGAATATGAAATGAGATGGGTTTGTTGAGAGTCTACCAAGGGCAAGCCAGGAACGAATTGAGAAAGGAATATGTTACGTTAGTTGTGCACCTCCAGCATCATGCTGACTGAATGCTGATGACTGTCCAGCACACAATAATCAGATCAGTCACACAGAGTCGCAGATTATTGGATATTGGCACACTTTTGCTAATGAGTGCAGCTAAGTATCATTTTGATGACCAAAAAACGTCTCCTGTTGGCAGCAAAGTTCAGTTGCGATTCAGTGGAGTGTGGCCAATATCAAGATCAATAGGCAATAATAATCATCCGCCTGCTACGTTATGATCCTAATGCTGCGCTACTATCATGTCTATGCCTTGAGGGAGGCAATACAGTACTTTAATTCGCAACAGCAATAAAGTGGTTTTCTTAAAGAAATCGATGGCTATTCTAATTACTGAAGCATCTGACACAGTCATAGTGACCTCGAGTAACACTTTGAAATGAAGATACCCTCCTCCACTGCTGGTTCTGAGATTACATCCCTTAGCACCGCTGTCGCTTTGTTAGACTGCTGATCATAGTCAAGCTCCCTCAAGTCTAATTTATGCGCTTCATTATTAGCTGACATTGAATTAGCAGCTGTGGCATACGCTGAACTGCTGGATGGACCAGATGTGCAAAGAGTTGCTGATTCGCTTTGACCAGTCAGGTTTTGAAATTGTTAACTATAAACAGGTCTAGGCAAAGATGAAACTCCCATTTGTAATTTCTACCTTAGAACATTAGCATCATTTTTCATATCAATTTTATTAACTTTTTACGGACATTATTTTTTGTCTGGGCATTAATCAAAATAAGAAGTCATAAAGGTTTTATTACATTCAGTGGTCAGCGGATATCAAGCACATCACTATTGTATTAGACTACCTCAAGGCCACTGCAAGATGGCCTTGACCTGTTGATAGACCTTCTATTGTGAGAATTCGTGAAAGAAAACTTTTGCCCACATCGGTATAGGATAGCCAGCATACGCTAAACCCCTCTTTGAAACTGGACAAACACAGCAACTACAGCATTTCAACTTACAGTAAAATTCGTATTGCATGCAACCTTAGCTAGGGCTGCTTTACAGGTGGACAACCATAATACCATAATTCTGTTAAACTGTAATCCATAAGCAATTTAATTGTAAATGAATAGTCAATGGTTAACTTGTTAAAACTAAAAATAACCAATGAATAACAAGTTATAGAGTTGTGAAGCTGGAAACCTCAGGGGAGTTGTGTGAAAGACATGCTGACGTCAACGTGGCAGCACCATTACACCTGCTGCCGACTGGTCACAAAGACAGCATACTACCAAACAAGACGTCTGACCAAGAAAACAGAGACTACAACAGCTACCTGCTTAACTCTAGCTAAGCTCATACTTAGAAAGTAGTCTAAGCTAAATCAAGTAGAACATGCCATGCTGGGGTCAATGGTCCGCTCCATTAGCCAACAATCCAATTTCAATGATTTCCTATATAGGGTGTATATGGCTTTGCTTGTGCCTTCTGGGATCGAAAAATCACCAGCCAAAAATTAATCAGAACTTGCAATGAAATGCCAAATACGAGCTCTATTCCGATTACTATTATTATAGTCCCCAACCCACAACATTGAGAAATATTGTGCAATGTCCGAGTCCAAAAATGGCAGCATCAAAGTTAAAAATACAAATTTTCTGATTGCTTGACATGGTGTTGGTCTTGTAGTGGGCAGCAAAAATCAGGTGAAAGCACTATCAGCAAATTATGCATCACGAGCACGAAGAAAAAACGAATTCCACAACTGATAGTACAACTAACTCGGGTTCAGATGCACTGCGGTATCGCAGCATCTTACTTCTCACACTGAAGGACCTCTTTGCTTAAAGTAAACAAGCTAAAAAATGGACATCGCTGAAAAATTGATTTTTTAATTGTTGTCAGCCAGTTTAAAGCAGGTTATGTTTAAGCTGATAATGTTAACCAATTGAGAGGTAATAACTTTATTAAGTTAGTTAACCAATAAACCTAACTCACTCATCTTGATTTGACCACCGACGCAATTATATGTCCAAGCGCTCCAGCAAAGTTTTAGAAGTAATATGTAGTCAGACACAAACACACTGGCCCAGCGCCTAACAAACACTCCTTGGCACCAGCATCATCCATTCACCAGACGTTCAGGAAAAATGCTGACTAACTGAAGACATGTCAGTGAATTAACTTGCACTGTACTATATTGTTAGTAGGTATACTGAAACAGGCATCAGAACACACACACACACCCTATAAACTTTGCCGCCGCCGCTGCTCATGATGAGTTTGTGATCTGTTACTATTATTAGGTTACGATACAAAAACCATGAATGTTTTTTCTGCCCTTCAACATTATAGCGTCCATTTGTAAGACACAGCATCACTACTACACAGCAATGTACATTGTAGTAGTCAAGACCACTACAAACTCCATCAAAGATTTGTGAGAGCGTAGTTCAAGATGATGATGAGGATTACATAACGTCATGCAATAATCTATGCAGTGCCAGTACCAACCTGCAAGACGCCTCGAAAACACATCCTTAGTTTGTTCATCCATCTTGAGGGTTTAATTCTTCCACAGACAAAACCGGTTATAGATATGCCTTACAGTCAGATTTCTCTTTGTCAATGCCCGAGGCAGATGAAAATGCTTGAAAGACAGACTTTCGGCATATCCAATGCTGCCGATCTTCAACCTTGATGAAATTCGTCTGACCTTCGTTGATAGCCTTAGCTAATAAATATGAACTAGCCTAGACATCCTCTCTCTCATAGAAACAAGACGCGTATGGTCAGCTGTGAAGCAAGCGGATTGTAAGATTTTCCAGGGCGAGGCTTACACACGTCAGCAAATTATGAACTAACAAGACCGATGCCCACATCTCAAACTTCAGCAGCAAAAGTGCGAATAAATTCCAAGAGACGCTGAATAGAATGCTGATCTCAGAGATCATCAAGGGCTAAAAACATGGGCGATAAAAGCTGATATAATGGCTTTTGATTGAGCAGCAGATGCCAATTCCACAGTTGATACAACGCAATCATCAACATATTATCACTACATCGCAATGCAATGCAGATTCTGCATTGTGCTACTAGAAGTGTAGCCTACTCATAATAGAAAAAAAGAGATACCTTGATCATCATGAAAACATTTTGCAATATATGTTTGTGTGGCGAACATACGGCATTGACGATGCCACAACAACAGCACCCCAAAAATATATTAATGAAGCAAAGCGCTGCCAGGCCTTACAATTATGACTTTATAAGCAATAGGGCAGTTTATCGACGCATGCTGCTGATTGACATGCCTAGGTAATGTTGTTTTTATAGCAGATAAACTACAACAATTATTTTATATATTAAATAAATGAGGAGGTTGTGTGCGAAAGTGGTATACCAATGTCTATACTGTTACAATGTAGCGCATCTATTGTAGCAGAACTTACTCTATTTGATTGTTGGCAGCTATGCACCAGGTGTGTTAATGATATCCGGAAGGATAATCCTGATGTTAAGTACTTTCCCCAATGCTTTAGAGTGAGATTATCATCGGTGTTAATCCGGCTGACACGGGCTTGCAGCCCTGACAGCGCAACGTCGCGCCCACCGAAGCTTGTTTCCAAATCTGTAACAGAAAATCCACAATAGTCATACCAACATTTGGGTTTACCGTGCCTTACAAAGAGTAACTGCTAGCTAAACACAGTTTATTTAAGCCGTTCTTTCTAAGGACGAGGTTTCACCAGTGTTAAAAGATTTGCTGCAACTAATACCTTTAAGTGCTGTGCTGATAGTATAGTGTGATTAAACCTGCGTCCTCACAAGGCCTCTACAGTACATACTAGAAATAATATAAATGAAATAACGGATCGGATCGCTCATGTTGGCAAGCAGTCATCAAAGCAGCATAAATCTTGTAATTTCTTAATCTGCACAGTAATCTTAACTTAAAAATAATAGTTGGACAGATTTCAAATTATCCAGATGATAGAGCTCGGTGCATTTGTAGCAGTCAGCAGTGGTGATTAGTAGGAGCAGCCACACACACCTACTGATTGAATCAGAATGGAGCCCCAAGTGTTGATCAATGCTCCCGTATTGAGTACAGTGTAGGACTAAAGAAAATATAATCCGATATAAGGGATAGAATACGCTGCCGCGTTAACCATCAGACAACGAATACAAAATTATAAAAGCATAGAATTATAAATATAAGCTATATTATCACAAGCCACATTGCCCTTCCATAAATCAATAGCAGTCTTTATTATCATGAGCTTCATTGGCATGTCCTAGTGGTGTATCACCAATGTCATAGTATATAGTAATGTTCAAATGCTGATTAAAATGTTTTCTAAAAAAAACTTCAGTTTTGAAATTACTCTGTGATCCTCACTGGCCGAAGCTGATCATAATTTAAAATATTTAACCAAACTGTCACATCAAACGTTTTTCCGATGCGCAATGAACCTTTAATGTGCAGCTAATGTTCAATACATACCAATGCATGAAATTCTGTAGGTAACATGAAAACACCATCCTCTCTGAAAAATGGCATAAGACACAGATATAGACAGGTCAGAGCCTTCACAACAGTTGGTTCACTTTGCTAGGAATTGCATCCATAAATAATCAATTCTTTTCTGTGTTCTGCTCCTATTACGAACCAATGGTGATAATGGTTCAGGCAGGCGGGTAGAGAAGTACTTTAACTCCAATCAGACTACTAACACTGCATGCTTCGAGTCAAGAAATAATTCCAAGTACGGAGAGCATTGCTTATAATAATACCATGCAACCAAATTACAGTAATGATTTATTTAAACTGGTACTGTATACTATATTCTGCAAATAACTTTCATAAATTATTGCAACTATACAACTTGTAGTAGTTCTTCCAACTCAATTCTTTCTCAACGCATTCCATATGTGCAGTGCAGAGTGGGATAGGTAGGCAGTAAGCATGTGAAGGCAAGGGTATCTTTGCTACAAGGGAGCAAAGAAAACTCACCAGACTGTACGGCCCTTGGTATCAGCCCACAGAGCTGCGACAGCAGTAACGGCAGCTATGAATTGTGTAGTAGTTTGTTCTGTCACGTTATTATGCAGCATATGGGTAATAAATATGCATGGCACAGCTGAATGATACACCGTTTATCAATACAACGACTTTTCAACAAGTACCTTTGTAAATATACTGTATTATTATTTGTATAATGATTATGACATTTTATAAAAGCTAGGCACCGCTCAAATAATTAGCATTATGTTCAGCATTACGTTATTTTTTATACAGGTTTGAAATGAGAATGCATCGAGCTGAAATGAAAACAATAGCATTCAGCCGCAGCAAAGTTGGGACAATAAAACTTAATTCACTAATTTCTTGTCTTGATTACACATGTATAACGACACTAAAATCCTGAGCCATATTTCGTGACAGATCGCTATACCCTCGACACGGACATTGAAATAGCTTCGGGGTGATGCCAGGCCAATTGCAAAATAATCTTGAGGCCTAATCTACTTAATATTATGCATAATACATTCTGTAAATGTGTTAATTCATCAGTATGGCTTTAACATTGCTCTATAAATACTTTCTGTATATTACAAGAAATTACTAAATCCATAACAAAATCTCATAAGTGGATAATGTCAGTATTATCGAAGAAAACGAGAGCACCAGTTTGGAGAAAAAATGCAGTCATCATACAGAGACTACAGTCTGATTATTAACTCTGAAAAATTAGTAATTTGCGCACAGACACTCGTGGTAAAGTTGCAATAAATAGATAAAACAATACGCTTATAGTTATTTTTTGTGTGATTCAAAAACAACTCATCTAGATGTGTCACAATATTTATGCTATAAATACACACAAAAGGCTGATGTCTCCCCTTTTTCACAAAACGTTAAAAATCATACAACAAAAGAATATTATAGGCCTTCAGGCAACAGTCAGAAGACAACTCTGCAAGTCTTAAATATTGGTTTTATCACCCACCCACAATTTTCATCAGATATCATCATTGGCTCAAATACAGCAGCACCAATAATGGGTGCGCTGCAAACAATTTGCGAATTAGATAACAATAATTAGCCTCGCATAACTTGTTACACTTTCATAATTAACGTACTGACGTCAGGGCATTAAACCTTAGCATTATATATCATTGCCATACTGAGAGAAAAAAAAATCTAGAGAAAATTCTGCATAGTTATAGTCAAAACAAAGTAGGTTATTTTTAGATAAAAAACAATAGGTGAAAATTAGAAAATTTCCAGTATTGTGGATTTTTTGGATTGACCCTTAACTAAAACACTCTCTTACTTGCCTATGGGTATGACCAATATAGTACGACTAAGAGAGTTTGCTAAAAGCTGATCACTGTTTTATCAAAATAAATCCTACTGGCTTTCAACCCAACAAAAGCACAGAGCATCTGAGAGGGATAATTTGAGACCCGCACAAGTGCCAACCCCACCTCCATTCCTCCAAACCAGAACAAGCAGTATTGGATTGCATTGCTAGAATATCTGTGAATATATATAACATTATGTCCTATACATGTATATGCAAAGTGACGGAATGCTATGGAAAAAAATAACCCTGACTTGTCACCTGGAATTAGTAGCATTTAGTTTGTCTTCCATCTCAGCTAGCTGTTTGGAAAGAATCTCTAGATTCTACAAAAAAACCAATGTATCATAATAATTAGGATATACCCATGTCCATTCACATGACTGTATCCCTACATACACAAACATCTTGATCATGGTGGTGTGTTATATCTCGAAACTGTTACATAATTACTTGTCAAAAAACGAGTTCTGAATAATAAGACCTATATCATGAGATAAGCACAAGGACTGAAGATTTTTACTGAGTGAGGTAATTCACACTGCCTCCTTTTATTCAAACCATTTACTTGAAGCTTTGGACTGGGGATGTTACACCAATAGTGCCATAATTGACAAAACTATCGCACGTGGTAAGTTGACAGATTTGACACCAATGCATTTGGAGAGTTGGGTGCATTCATGCCGAATCCTGACATGGTACAGACCACCGTAACATGAGAGACCTTGTGAGCGGTTCAATAGTAGGCAGTCTAAAAATCTACTATTTAAACCAGTCTTTCAATGGCTGAATAGAACAGGAGATTTGTACAATGAATAAATCACTACCACCAATGGTTTTAAAGGACAATAAGGCAAAAATGCTGCCAAAGTAAGGTAAAATAAAGCATATTCATTACTGCCAGAAATCATTAAATACAAAGCATGGTCCAACAAAGACTCTCGCTCCAATAGAGACCTAACGATAAACTCCAAATATGCGTCATGAATGGAATTGTTTTAATTCATTAGCCCTCTTTTTGTTATCAATTCACACTGTTTTATTTAGACAAGGCGGTTGAGTGCTCATTTTCATACACATAAAACAGCAGCATGGTTTTCAGAATTCAATCATACAGTCCTATATTTAGCCGAGCCGGATCAGTAGCTTTTATCTAAGATCAACTCAGAATAATATAAGATGAAAACAGAAATTTCAGTTTAATGGTTTCTTTCTTGTGCTTTCCTACCTGATATCCTTCTAATGGTGTTTCATTATCAGCCCTCAATCTTAAACCAACACTTTTTTGGCTATATTTAGACACAATTTCAGGCCGTACCTGGTCTCAAAACTCTGATCATATC
>ERZ1740059.706-NODE-706-length-17151-cov-6.958996_pt1 | contig 17151 bp, 14 predicted proteins | sample MGYA00581744_ERZ1740059 | MGnify/ENA primary metagenome ERZ1740059 (study PRJEB43018, sample SAMN04849738) | marine metagenome | isolation source: floating plastic debris | place: Pacific Ocean | collected 2008-08-28 | study: EMG produced TPA metagenomics assembly... | reverse complement strand
GTTAGGTTTCACGCTCAGTTAAACCCTGCATTTTTGGTGTACCACTGTGTGGATGATCTAACGACGGTGCCGGGGATTTCTGCCGATGTTATCAATGCTGCCGAACCGGCACTTGTGCAAGCCGCAGATGTGGTGTTTGTGACGAGTCTAAATTTACGGGAGAAATTAGGTGCGATCGCACCTAAAAAAGTCCACTATTTCCCCAACGTGGCTGACTATGACCACTTTGCCCAGGCCCGGTTTCCGGGGGACTTGCCAGCGGATCTGGCCGCCATTCCCCAACCGCGCATTGGCTTTATCGGTGCCATTAAGACCCACAAACTCGATTTTGATTTAATCCAAACCATTGCCCAGCGTCACCCTACCTGGCACTGGGTCATGATTGGTGAAGTGGAGCTGCCCACCAAAACGCTAGAGCAGTTAACCGCTCCTAACCTGCACTTTTTGGGCTATCGCCCCTATGACCGTTTGCCAGACTACCTGCGTGGTTTTGACGTGACGGTACTGCCTTGTCTGCTCAACGACTATACTCGGTCCATGTTTCCCATGAAATTTTTTGAATATTTAGCGGCGGGTAAGCCCCTGGTTGGCACTCGCTTACCCGCCCTGGCGGACTACGAATCGCTCTATTGGCCGACGGAGTCAGTGGACAGTTTTGAGCAGGCTCTGAGCGCAGCCTTTGCTGTGGATGCCACCCACGCTCAGCCAGGCATAACCGCAGCCCAGTCCCATACGTGGCAAAGCCGCTGTCAGCAGATGATCGAACTCATGCAGCTGGCATGGAAACGCAAACGGTCTGCCGCTCCATAGGGACTGTCTCCTTTGGATATTCGCTAGCTTTTTCACCATTTTTGACCCCTAGATTTTTGGCTCCCATGATTGCCGATGTCCCCTAGCTTGCCCAGCTAGAAGCGTTTCAGACAAATTTTGACTCTATTCAGCATCTGATCTCTCCTTGGTATGTGTGGCCTCAGCAGACCACGGTCCATATGGTGGTGAATAATGTCCATGAGCGTGATGGTGTGGGTAATTTTGTTATCGCCCTCTACAAGCTAATGCAGCGCCATGGGGTGCCCTGCCAGCTCTATGCCGAGGGATATGAACCCTATTTAGCTGACCTGGTTTATCCGCTAGAGCGTCTCGCTGACCAGGTTAAACCGAGCGATATCGTAATTGTTCATTTTTCGATCTACTTGCCTCAGCTAGAACAAATTGCCGCCCTCACCTGTTGCAAAGTGCTTTGTTTCTATGGCATTACCCCACCTGAGTTTTTAGCGGCGTTTGAGCCCACACTGGCGGACCAGTGTCAGCGGGGCTATGACCAGGGCCTCGTAACTCAAGACTTTGAGCTAAAAGCCGCCATCTCTGAGGCGTCTGCGGTGACCTATCGCTCCATGCTGGGGGGAGATGATGTGCCCGTGGCCATTATTCCCCCAGTCTTAGACCCTAAAAAGTGGGATGCCATTGCCGCTACTGCCATTGAGCTGCCCGCGGCCCCCCGCAAATTTCTCTACGTGGGGCGTGTGGTCCCCCATAAAAAAATAGAAGATCTGATCCACCTCTATGGTGAGTACGCTGCCCTCGATCCAGATAGCTGTTTGCTGATTGCTGGTTTTAACGGATTTCACACCTATCAGCCAGCATTGCAGGCGGCCCTAGAACGCCAGTCCGAAGCTGTCAGGGCACGTATTCACTTTCTCGGGTCAGTGACCGACGGACAGCTCAAGTCTCTTTACCAGCAGGCCGATGCTTTTTGGATGATGAGTGAACACGAAGGATTTTGCATCCCGTTGCTAGAGGCCATGGCCTTTGACTTGCCTGTATTTGCCTTTGCCCAAACGGCGGTGCGAGAAACCTTAGCCGAAGCAGGATTGGTGTTTTACCAAAAAGATATGGCCCAGCTGGCCCAGGTTGTGCACAATACCCTATTTGATGCCCATCAGCTCCATCAGCTGTTGGCGGGCCAACGTCAGCGGTGTCAGCAGTTGACCGTTGCCAGCGACGGTCGTGCCATCTGGCGTCTTTTAGAATCTTGTTTACAACACATCCATGCGAGTTCTATTTAACGCGTTTCCCATTGCCTTTGACTGTCCCGGTGGTGGAGAAGTTCAGCTACTGAAGTGCAAAGAAGCCCTTGAATCGCTGGGGGTGGAGGTTGTGCTGTACGACATGTGGCAGCCCCAGTTTGATCAGGTCGACATTGTTCACCATTTCTCGGTGCAGGGGGGCTCATCGATCTTTTGTAACTATGCAAAGGCGAAGGGGTTACCCTTGGTGATTTCGCCAATTTTGTGGATTACCCAAGAGAGCTATGGGGCTGGCATTTACCCCATCGGTGAAATTCAGCACTTGCTCAATCTGGCCGATGCCCTACTGCCCAACTCCAAGGCAGAAGCGGAGGCCCTTGCGTCTATTTTTCAGGTGCCTAGGGAAAAGTTTTTTCCGATTGTCAATGGGGTGGATGATTACTTTTTGCGCCATGGGGCCGATGCCCAGCTATTTCTTGATACCTATGGGATAGAGCCACCGTTTTTGTTAAATGTGGCGAATATTGAGCCGCGTAAAAACCAGTTAAATTTGGTGCAGGCGGTGCGAGACTTGGATATACCGCTGGTGATGCTAGGCAATATTCGCGATCAGGCGTATTTTGATCGGTGTGTTGAGGTGGGTCAGGGATGTTTTCGCTATTTGGGCTATGTAGAGCATCACAGTTCCCTATTGCTATCGGCCTATCGGGCCTGTAGCGTATGTGTGTTGCCTAGCCTATTAGAAACGCCTGGCTTAGCTGCTTTAGAAGCTGCTGCTAAAGGGGCTAAAGTGGTGATTACCCAAGAGGGCTGCACCCAAGAATATTTTGGTGATGGGGTGACCTATGTCGATCCGACCTCTGTTGAGAGCATTCGCCAGGGTATTCGCCAGCAGCTGGCAGCTCCGGTTTCGCCTGATTTGGCCGCCCATATTGCGACATCCTTTACCTGGCAGAGAGCTGCCCAGCAGCTACAGCAGGTGTACACTCAACTTGTGCAACCGTTAATTCCCCTATGACTAGAGCGCTGATTAGCTATGTCCTTTATCCACTGGTAGAGCGACAACAAAAACGCGAAATTTTGCCGAAACTAGCGGCAATGAAAGAGTTTGCTCAACTGCCACGGGAAGCGCGGCAGAAGGCCAATCAGCAGCGGCTCTATGAGGTGGTGGCGACGGCCGGGCGGGACGTTCCCTATTATCGAGAGTTGTTTGCCCAGCAAAACTTTGATCCTGAGACCCTCAAGACTGACATTCGTTATCTAAAGGATTTGCCCTATCTCACCAAAGATATTCTGCGGGAACAGGGGGTGCGTCTCCAGAGCGAGCGGGTGGATAAAGCGGGGCTGCATATTCGCAAAACGGGTGGGTCAACGGGGCCATCAACCCTGATTTATTACGATCAAGCGGCGCTTGATTGGACGGCGGCGGCCAATTTGTGGGTGCTGGAATGGACAGGAAAAAAACGCTACATGAAGGAGGTGCACTTCTCTAGCGAGTTTCCCGAGGCGTTATCCCGTCGAGCCCAGCTGGTTGAGACGATCAAATGCATCACCCTCAACCGAGTGAATATTACAACAGCCGCCTTTGACCCCCAGTCTCTGCGGGGCATTTTGAAAAAGCTTAAGGCTGAGCGACCCTATGGCATTCAAGGGCATCCGTCGACGCTGTACAGCTTGGCCCTGCTGGCGGAAAAGGACGATTACCCGGCGCAAAAGCTATTTTCTGTCTTTGAGTCTACGGGTGAGGTATTAGATCGTAAGAAGCGCGATGCGATCGCAAACGTATTTGATTGTCAGATCTACGATCGCTATGGCAACGCTGAATTTGGTGTCGTAGCCCACACCGAGTTTGATAGAACCCGTAATCTGCGGGTGTTAGATTACATTGTCTGGCCTGAAATTCGAGCTACCGGTAATGACGATCGTGAACTGGTCTTTACCGGGTTAACCAATGCTGCCATGCCCCTGATTCGCTATTGCACCGGAGACTTGGGGGAACTGATTCAAGTGGATGGTGAATTCCACATCACCAACATCGTTGGCCGCATTCATGACATGGTCACCCTGGGGGACCGCAGCTACCCCACCCACTACATTCAAGACTTATTAGATCGTCTGGGCGGCATCGACGAATTTCAGCTAGAGCAAAAGACCCCCGAGACCCTAACCCTGAGAATTGTTTTGCAACCAGGGGGAAACCCAGAGCAAATTCAACAGCGGGTACACAGCTGGTGGGGCGCTAATATGACCGTCGAGTTTGTCACCCTAGAGAGCTTAAAACGCCAGGGATGGCGAGCCAAGTTTCGCCATCTGGTCAGCAGCACCGCTGAATCTGAGGATGCAATACAAAGTGTCGATACCCCTGTAAACTAACCGTGTTGCTTGATATCGTTGACGGCCATTGATAGCGCCCCTATGAAAGTTACGCCCACCCGTATTCCTGATATTTTAATTTTTGAACCAAGGGTTTTCCACGACAATCGTGGTTTTTTCTTTGAGAGCTTTAATTATCAGGCCTTTCTAGCCGCTATCCAAACAGAGGTAGAGTTTGTCCAAGACAATCACTCTTACTCTAAGCACAACATTTTGCGGGGGCTGCACTATCAGATACAACAACCCCAGGGCAAATTAGTCCGCGTCACCTCGGGCGCTGTGTTTGATGTGGCGGTTGATATTCGCCGTAGTTCTCCCACGTTTGGCCAGTGGGTGGGGGAGACACTGAGCGCCGATAACAAACGGCAGCTGTGGATGCCAGCGGGCTTTGCCCACGGGTTTTTGGTGCTGTCTGACCAGGCCGAATTTCTCTATAAAACCACTGATTACTACGCGCCCAAAGGTGAACGTACCCTGCTCTGGAACGACCCTGAGTTAGGGATTGAATGGCCCCAGGGAGAGTCTGCCCCCATACTGTCGGACAAAGATATGGCTGGGCAGTTACTCAAAGATGCGGAGCTGTTTTCGTAGATGAAAGTACTTCTGGTTGGTAGTGGCGGGCAGGTTGGTCAAGAGCTAGGGCGGTTATTAAAAGAGCCCCTCACGGTGGTTCAACTCAGCCGCGAACAGCTGGATCTGACTAATTTAGAGCAGACCTATCAAACTGTTGTTGATCAGCGTCCCGACTGGGTGATTAATGCGGCAGCCTATACGGCGGTGGATGGGGCTGAAAGCGAGTTGGAGTTAGCCCATCGCATCAACGGCGAAGCGCCGGGTGTCTTGGCCAAAGCCGCAGCTGATTGCAACGCTGCCATGGTGCATTTCTCCACGGACTATGTGTTTGATGGGGCCCAAGGTCGCCCCTATTTAGAGTCAGATCCACCCTGTCCTGTGAGTGCCTATGGTCGGTCAAAGTTGGCCGGAGAAGAGGCTGTAAAGGCTGCAAATCCGCAACATCTGATTGTGCGTACCGCCTGGGTCTATGGCTCGAGGGGGAAGGGTAACTTTGTCAAAACAATGTTGCGTCGGGGGGCGGACCGGCCTGTGATTAAAGTGGTGAGCGACCAGGTGGGTACGCCTACCTGGGCAAACGATATTGCCGAGACCACCGCGAGATTAATTACATTGCCTGTGGCTGACACGGCGGGGACATACCATTTCACCAACAGCGGTGCGATTAGCTGGTATGACTTTGCGATCTCAATCTTCTCAGAGGCCATAGCGCTGGGGCTGCTAACCAAAGCTCCAGACATTGTGCCCATTACCACCGCCGAGTATCCGACGGTGGCCAAAAGGCCCGCCAATTCGGCGCTGTACTGTACAAAATTGAGAGACCTATTAGGGCATGCTGCCCCTTACTGGCGAGATAGCCTACGACAAATGTTGAGTGAGCTAGTATCATGAAAGCGCTGATTTTATCTGGTGGTAGAGGTACCCGGTTACGTCCCTTGACCTACACAGGGGCCAAGCAGCTGGTGCCAGTCATGAATAAACCTATTCTGTGGTACTGCATCGAGAATATTGTCGCTTCTGGTATTACTGACATTGGCATCATTATCAGCCCAGAAACAGGTGACGAGATTCGTGAATTGACAGGTCAGGGTGAAAAATTTGGTGCTAACATTTCCTATCTCTTGCAAGATAGCCCAGCAGGATTAGCCCATGCAGTGACAACAGCCCAGTCATTTTTAGGAGACTCTCCTTTTCTAATGTATCTAGGCGACAACCTAATTCAAGATCGTCTTGATACCTTCATCGAAAAATTCAAACAAAACCACCTCGATGCTCTTATCCTGCTCAAACAGGTGCATAACCCCACCGCTTTTGGCGTTGCCAAGCTGGATAACCAAGGGCGTGTTCAGCAGCTTGTGGAGAAACCCAAGACTCCTCCATCAGATTTAGCCTTGGTGGGGGTTTATTTTTTCTCGCCACAAATTCATCAGGCCATTGCACAGATTAAACCGTCTCCCCGTGGCGAACTAGAAATTACTGATGCGATCCAGAAATTGATCCATAATCGCCAACCTGTTGAAGCCTCTGAACTATCAGGGTGGTGGTTAGACACTGGCAAAAAAGATGATTTGCTAGAGGCAAATCGAATTTTACTAGATACCAGTCTATTTCCCTCTTCTGTGAGAGTTGAAAATAGCAAAAGTCAGATTACTGGACGAGTTCAAGTAGGGTCAGGTACCCAAATCATTGAATCTACTATTCGTGGACCTGTTGTTATTGGGGCAAACTGTCACATTGAAAATTGTTTTATTGGTCCCTACAGTAGCATTGGTGATGGTGTTACCCTAATTAACACCGATCTTGAACATAGCGTAATCCTTCAAGGGGCAATCATTGAGGATATCGATTGCCGCATTGTAGACAGTGTCATTGGGCGGCGCAGTAAGCTTATTAATAGTCCAAAACGACCAAAAGCATCCAGGTTTATGATCGGTGACGATTGTTTTGTAGAACTTGTCTAAATCACTGAAATAGAAAAATAGTTATTCGGTATGACCATTGATTTTCAGAATATTTTCCAATCACCGGTGAGTGACAAATATTCAAAGCTTTTTTATTTTTTCCTTGCCTGTATTCCAGCATTAATGCTGCTGAATTTTATTTTCACATATGGTGTAGACGTACCCTATTGGGATCAATGGACTGCACTAGCAGATCTCCTGCATAGAAAGTATACTTCACAGATCTTTCTGAGAGATCTTTTCACACAACATAATGAACACCGAATTTTCTCTCTTAGAATAATTGTATTGCTGACAACACATCTGATAAATGATTGGAATATCAAGCTAGAGCTATTCATTAGTTTTACAATTGTCACTTTCACAGCGTTTACTTTAGGAAGCCTGGCCACAAAAGATCTTGAAAATCCGACTAGATTTTCTAATAGTTCTATACACTTTTTAGGTATATCAATATTTATCTCGAACTTACTTCTCTTTTCAATATCCCAGTATGAGAACTGGCTTTGGGGATTTCAAATCGCCTGGTTTTTAGTAGTTCTTTTACTTTGTATTTCAATCAGGTCGTTATTAATTTTTAATTCGACTGGAAGATTCATTCATTTCACTGTAGCTTTCTTAAGCTGTTGGATAGCCAGCTTCACATTAGCACAAGGCCTTTTTTGCTGGCTTGCTAGTTCACCCATGTTTTTAACAGCAAAATTATCTGGTCGAAAAAGATACATCGCTACAACTCTATGGGGAATTGGATTCATAACATCTACTATCTTATATTTAGCAGGATATAATAAACCCGATTCTCATCCTTCTCTTGGATATAGTTTTAGTCATCCTTTGAATGCTTTAAATTATTACTTCAATCTCATTGGCGGATCTTTTGGCAAAGTCACAGGATATTATCCGTTGGGATTAGGAATTATTTTCACTTTAGCTTTGCTTTTCTTCTTGATTACCTTCTTTTATCAATCCAATTCTAATATTAAAGAAGGCTACTTGCCATGGATTTCTATATCGTTCTATGTGGTTATCTTTTCCATCTTAACTACTTTAGGAAGAGCTGAATTTGGCAGTCTTCAAGCATTAGCTTCCAGATATTCAACAATTTCTTTTCTCATACCTATTGCTTTAATAAATTTATGGCGAATTAGCTTTGCTAGGGAAAGTTTTCTGTCTAGGAAAAAAAGCTATTTACTAGTATCTGTTTTTTTGATTGGCTTTTTGTTCTCAAGTTATATTAGCGGTTATTCAGATGGATTTTTAAAGGCTCACCAGCATCGAAATAGGTTGAGTCGTGGCAAAGCCTGCCTAGAAGTTTATAAGCATATGGAAGAGCCTGCTGCCAAAAAATGCTTAGAAACCACTTTATTCCCCGACTCTGCATTCCTCATAAAGGAGGCTGAAAAGCTCCAAGAAATAGGGTTCCTTAACAATTTAGATGAATTATTAGAGCCAAATGTTCTTTCTGTAACGTCTAATACCGATTACCTTGGCGAGATTGTTAGTCCTAAAACAGTATCTATTATCACAAATGATTCTGAATCAAGCAGAGTTATTGAATTTAGCGGTTGGGCTGATCGTTTTTTTGCTGTTTCAGATCAAAGCATTCAGGGGCTGGTTTTTCTCAAGTCCAGCATCTCAAATCAGTTCTTTGCTATCGGAGATATTCAACGGCAAAGTTTAAGTTCTGGTAGTTCGTCAGAATCTCAAAGTTATTCAGAAAAAGGGAGTTGGTATATTACAGTACCTATAGAGGCTCTCCCTGTTGAAGACTCAATTATTAGCGCATACCTATATGATTTGAATAGCCACATTTTTCATTCTTTGAATGGCCAAGCTGAACTTTATGTATTAAATAATTAAGGTACGGGTGTTTAGCACTAGTAGAGGTTAGCGGTGTCCATTTTCCTTTCTTCAAGAGTAGTAAAGTTCTTATTGGGTGGAGGCTTCGCAGCGGGTCTTAACCTGGCGCTGATATTTTTACTCGTAGATAAGTTTGGCTTTGATTCTGCCACATTACGCAACTTAGCCAATATCCTCTCAATGGAGATGTCGCTTGTAGCTAGCTTTTTTATCTATAGAGTTTGGGTATGGCCTGGTGGCTCCTGGCAACTGAAATCTCTCTTCTTAAAGCAGTTACCCCTTTATCACCTATCTGCTGGCCTAGCCCTTCTATTGAGAACTTTACTGATATTTCCTATTCTAGATTGGTGGGGCATAAACTATCTAATTAATACGTTAATTGGAGTATTAGTAAGTGCGTCTATAAACTACGTGCTTAGCGATAGCCTTGTATTTAAAAAAACTGAAACTGCTCCCTCAGATAAGGAAGAAGTTTATCCACCAGAAGGGTTAGGGCCTGTTGTAGAAGAATCATATACCTTTACCAATACGCAGAATGGAGGTTATGGTTACGGACTACTTTCCTTGGTTATTCCCGCTTATAACGAAGAAGGTTGTATTGTTCCGACGGTTACTGCCATTACTGAAATGATGGCAGCTGAAAACATTAACTGCGAGGTTTTAGTTGTCAATGATAATAGTCGCGACCGTACCGAAGAGCTGTTGAAGGAATTAATCAAAACTAACAGTAATGTTCGCTACATTAATAACTATTATCCAAATGGATTTGGTTTTGCTGTTCGTTGTGGCTTAGAAAACTTTCAAGGAGATGCTGTCGCTATCGTAATGGCTGATAGCTCCGATAGTCCAGAAGATATTGTGAGATATTATTATAAGCTACAAGAAGGGTATGACTGTGTCCTTGGCTCTAGATTCATCAAGGGTGGTAAGGTTTTTGACTATCCAGCTCATAAGTTGTTGGTAAATCGTTTAGCCAATCTCTTTATTCAGATTGTCTTTGGCCTCGGGTTTAACGATGTGACTAATGCCTTTAAGATTTATAGAAAAGAAGTTATTGAGGGGATTATGCCCCTCATATCTCACCATTTTAATTTAACAGTTGAGGTCCCATTAAAAGCCATTGTACGTGGCTATTCCTACACAACTATTCCAATCACGTGGCGCAATCGACAGACTGGAGTTTCAAAGTTGAAAATTAAGGAGATGGGAAGTCGTTACTTATTTATAGTCCTCTATATTTGGCTAGAGAAATATCTGTCTAGAGGTGACTATCACCGCAGTAATCGTAAACAGAGAGCTAAGGTCAATGGCTGAGAGAGTTTTAATATGTGGTGGTGCTGGGTTTATTGGTAGTTCCCTCGCGCTGGGGCTCAAAGCCTATCATTCTGATTGGCAGATTGTTTGCTTAGATAACCTCAAGCGCAGGGGCTCAGAGCTTAATCTATCTCGTCTCCGTGAAGCAGGCATCGATTTTGTTCATGGAGATATTCGATGTTCTAGTGATCTAGCTCCCGATGCGTTTGACGTTACTACCATCATCGATTGCTCAGCCGAACCATCTGTATTAGCTGGTTTTTCATCCCCTGACTATGTTTTGCAAACTAATTTAGTAGGCACTATTAATATTTTAGAGCTGGCACGTCAACGCCAGGCCAAACTGTTGTTTTTGTCCACTAGTCGGGTTTACCCTATTGAAAAACTCAAAGCTATCAAACTATTGGAAGCAGATACGAGATATAAGATAGCAACTGAACAAACATTGACAGGTTTTTCCAGTCTGGGAATATCTGAAAAATTCTCTCTGGAAGGCTACCGTTCGTTATATGGGACTACTAAGCTAGCATCTGAAATGCTAATCGAAGAATATCGTCATGCTTATGATCTAAAGGCTGTTGTCAATCGCTGTGGCGTTGTTACTGGCCCCTGGCAGATGGGCAAAGTTGATCAAGGTGTTTTTGTACTATGGGTAGCAGCTCATTACTTTGAGAAATCTCTTAAGTACCTTGGATACGGAGGCAGTGGTAAACAAGTTCGAGACTTACTTCATGTTCAAGATTTACTCAAGTTAGTTGAGTATCAAGTTACTCATTTTAATACCTTAGATGGAGACATCCTAAATGTTGGTGGTGGATCTGCCTGCAGTTTGTCGCTCTTAGAAACAACCGAACTTTGTCGTGTTGTAACAGGTAAGACCATAAACATAACTCCTGTTCCAGAAGAACGTCCAGGAGATATTCCATTATTCATTATGGACTCATCGCTTATACAGGATAAGATTGGGTGGAGTCCTGAGCATAATCCGGAAACTATCATTTCGGACATCTATCAGTGGCTTGTCGAAAATGAGTTGATGCTTAAATCTATACTGGCTTGATAAACAGATGATATAAGGCTGAAACTTATTTTTTGAACCTAGGTATTAGCTTTATATGTTTTGTTTTGAACTATTTGATTAATAAATGTTTTTTGCCGTGAATGAATCTGCTGTGAATCAATTACTTAATAAGTCAGAATATCTCAAACAGCTGTATGAGAATAGGTTCAACCATGAGCAACAAAGGGCAAAACTGGTTTTATGGAAAGCTTTGATTAGGAATTTTCTTCAAAGATATATACCTATTGAAAGCACTGTTTTAGATATTGGTGGAGGGTATTGTGAATTTATCAATCAAGTTGCTGCCGCTTCTAAGTATTTGATTGATTTAAATCCTGATGCTCAAAAGTTTGCAAATCCTGACGTTAGTGTTTTTCATTTGAATATTCTTGACAAGAGTCAGTATGAGCAAATTCCTCATAATCATTTTGACCGAATATTCGTATCAAATTTTTTTGAGCACCTAAAGAATCAAGATGAGCTTTTTGAAGTACTGCGCTTTTGCTTTTTAAAGCTGAAACCTGGTGGTAGTTTGCTAGTAATTCAACCAAACTACAAGTATTCGTATAAAGAGTATTATGATTTTATTGATCACTACTTACCGATTACTCACTTATCGCTTTCAGAGGCTTTAAGGGCATTAAACTTTACAATTGATGAAGTGATACCTAAGTTTCTACCCTTTTCAACTAAAGGTAGACCTGCTGCAGTTTGGATGCTTCGGCTATATCTTAAAATTCCTTTTTTGTGGAGTTTCTTTGGTGGGCAGATGTTTCTCAAAGCATCTAAACCTAATTAATTGAGGGGACATTATGAGTTGTGCTGTTGTGACTGGTTCTGCTGGCCTGATTGGTTCCCAGTCGGTTCATTTCTTCATGTCAAAGGGTTTCAATGTCATTGGTATTGATAATGATATGCGCTCCGTCTTTTTTGGAGATGGTGCTTCAACAGACTGGAACCGTCAACTTTTAGTTGATAAATACGGTGAGCGTTACTCCCACAAAAGTATTGATATTCGCGATCGAAATCAGATTGAAGCCCTGTTTCAAGAGTATTCTACTGATATTGCTCTAATTATTCATACAGCCGCTCAACCCTCTCATGATTGGGCCGCTCAAGATCCCCATACCGACTTTACGGTTAACGCTAACGGTACCCTAGTTTTGCTAGAAGCAACGCGACAGTTTTGCCCCGATGCTGTCTTTATCTTTACCTCCACTAATAAGGTCTATGGAGATACACCTAACACTCTGCCTCTAGAGGAGGCAGACAAGCGTTGGGAAATTGCATCTGATCATCCTTTTGCTAATGGTATTGATGAGTCCATGAGTATTGATAACTCTAAGCATTCACTATTTGGTGCATCAAAGGTGGCAGCTGATATTCTGGTGCAAGAATATGGCCGTTATTTCGATATGAAAACCGTTAGTTTTAGAGGTGGGTGCTTGACAGGTCCTTTGCACTCAGGAGCTAAACTGCATGGATTTCTGGCTTATTTGATGAAGTGCGCCATCACTAAAGAGCCCTACACAATATTTGGCTATAAAGGTAAACAAGTCAGGGATAACATTCACAGCTATGACCTTGTAAATGCCTTTTATCATTTTTATAAAAACCCTAGGTGCGGGGAATTTTACAATATCGGTGGCTCTCGCCATAGCAACTGCTCCATGCTAGAAGCCATCGAACTTTGCGAGGACATATCAGGCAATAAAATGGTCTACTCTTATTCAGATCAGAATCGTAGTGGCGATCATATTTGGTACATCTCTGATGTGGGTAAATTCAAAAGGCATTACCCTAGTTGGAATTATCAATATGACTTAAAGACTATATTTAGTGAAATTTATCAGGCGCAAATATCAAAATAACTAGTCAAGAGCCTAAGGTGGAAGATTAATGGAGTCTGTGGAACAGAGAAATTTACTAATTACCGGTGGTGCAGGGTTTATTGGTTCTAACTTTACCTATCACCACCACGGCGAATCTGAAAAAACAACAGTTTTAGACGCCCTCACCTATGCGGGTAACCGTTCCACTCTTCAGGCTTTGGAGAACCAGCCTAATTTTCAGCTAATCGAGGGAGATATCTGTGATAGTCAGCTAGTAGAAGACATCCTAACTACTCAGCAGCTCGATACTGTTGTACACTTTGCAGCTGAGTCCCATGTTGATCGATCTATTTCCGGTCCTGGTGCTTTTGTTCAAACCAATGTAGTTGGTACCTTTACGCTGCTTGAAGCGTTTCGGCGCCATTGGGAAGCCCAGGGCAAGCCGGAGCATTTTCGCTTTCTTCATGTTTCTACCGATGAAGTATTTGGCAGTCTAAATGCGGATGATCCGGCGTTTAGCGAAACCACCCCCTATGCACCCAATAGCCCTTATTCAGCATCCAAAGCGGGTAGCGATCATTTGGTGCGGGCGTACTTTCACACCTATGGTTTACCAACGCTGATTACCAATTGTTCCAACAACTATGGACCCTATCAGTTCCCGGAAAAGCTGATTCCGCTGATGTGTTTGAATATTTTGTTGGGTAAGCCGTTGCCCGTATACGGCGATGGCCAAAATATTCGCGACTGGCTGCATGTGGAAGATCACTGTAGTGCGATCGCAACCGTTTTACAAAAAGCAGCCCCCGGCGAAACCTACAATATCGGTGGCAACAATCAAGTCAAAAACATTGACATCGTGGAACAGCTTTGCGACCTCATGGATGAACTGGTAGACACGCTGCCCACTTCACCTGCCAGGGAGCTAATTACCTTTGTGCCCGATCGGCCCGGTCACGATCGTCGCTATGCGATGGACATTAGCAAAATTCAGCGAGACTTAGACTGGCAGCCCAGCTATGACTTTAAGACGGGCCTAAAGCAAACGGTACAGTGGTACCTAGCCCAGCGCGACTGGTGGCAGCCGCTCCTCTCAGACGATTACCAGCGCTACTACACGGCCCTATACGGAGATCGGGCATAGCGTGTGCCGCCCATGAATTCTGGACATAGCTACTTCAACATTTCAACGGTTATGGGTAACCTTGCTATGGTGGTCTAAATCCTTTGTTTACGAGTTTGAGACGTAGTGGCTAAAAAAGCGCTGATTACTGGACTAACTGGACAGGATGGGTCTTACCTGGCGGAATTACTTCTAAATAAAGGGTATGAGGTTTACGGTCTGGTGCGTCGTTCTAGCTCCAGTAGTTTTGGGCGGATTAGCCACTTTGCCGACAAGGTCCACATTATTTCTGGCGATCTGTTAGATCAGTTTTCGCTGATGGACGCCATTGATCAAGCTCAGCCCGATGAGATTTATAATTTAGCGTCCCAAAGCTATGTGCCGTTGTCCTGGACGCAGCCAGCATTGACGGCAGAATATACGGCCATTGGTGTATCGCGTTTGCTAGAGGCGATCCGTCGGTGTAAGCCAGACACACGATTTTACCAGGCCTCCAGTAGTGAGGTGTTTGGTCAGCCCGATGAGTCACCCCAGACAGAACGAACGGCATTTCGCCCGCGTAACCCCTACGGTGTGGCTAAAGCCTATGCCCACTGGATGACGATTAACTATCGGCAGAAATATAACCTGTATGCCTGCTGTGGCATTACCTATACCCATGAGTCACCCCGACGAGGGGCAGAATTTGTGTTTCGTAAAATTACCCGTGGGGCGGTAAAAATTAAGCTCGGTCTGGCCAATGAATTACGCTTGGGTAACCTAGACGCCCGCCGTGACTGGTGCCATGCGGAGGATGTTGTCCATGCCATGTGGATGATGCTTCAGCAGGAAACGCCAGATGACTACATCATCGCCAGTGGTGAAACCCATACGGTAAAAGAGCTAGTGGACTGTGCGTTTTCCTATGTGGGGTTGAATTGGCAAGACTACGTTTCGGTTGATCCTGCTTTTTACCGACCTGATGAGCCAGTGACCCTAGCTGGGGCAGTTGATAAAATCAAGCGAGATATTCAATGGCAGCCAAACTATTCTTTTTCTAAATTGGTAGAGGCCATGGTTGAGAATGAGCTCAGGGAACTTAAGGGCGAGGCAGATTGAGCTAAGTTTTAGATGCTGAATTGGTGCGACCGTTCAAAATAATCTCTTGGTGACGGATAGCTGTATTGGCTACTTCCCAGGGAAAGGTAAAGGATTGAAATGACTCGGGAGAGATTCGATCAATATCTAAGTCAACAACAACTTTTCTGAGGATCTCGAGGAGCTGTTGTCGAAGAGTTTGCAGTTCATCAAAATCTCGGGCCTGTTCTATTTTTTCGATCAGGTCCAAAATTTGTAAGTTGTAGCGATCGGCGCGATCTTTTTGGTTGCGAATCAGCCACTGACGACCCTGCCACAGGCTAGAGCAGAGCAGAATGCTAACCGACAGGAGTAGGCCAATGGGTTCGGCATAGGTGACTAAAAAACTAGGATTATCTTGGGTGTAGTAGGCGCGGGCACCTTCATGGAGAGGAAACCCCAGATTTTGGCTCACGTCTGGTGACTGAATGTTGGCGGTGCGAGGATTAACGCGGATCAGCTCATTGCGATGCTCATAGAGAATGCGAGTGATGGCCTTGACCACGTCAGGATTGACATCGACATTGGCAATCAGCAGTGCACTAACGGCAACAACCGGAAAGTCTTGAGAGGGAATGGGCGAACCGCCAACGAAGCTACCTTTGGGGATAACGGTGGATTCTAGATAGGGTTGGGTAAGCTGTAGCGCCCCAATTTGGTCGATGGGCACCAGTTTAAATTGATTGGTGGCGAGCAGCTCGGTGACGCTACTATTGCCCAGACCAATGATGCGAAATAGGGCGTCGACGCTGCCTGCTTGGAGGGCAATATGGGCATCGGTGGCGGTCATGGGACGAAATTGGAAATCGTTTTGGTTGAGCCCGTAGTGTTGGCTGAGGGGCCAAAACAAATTGTAAGAACCGCTGCCTTCGGGCATCAGGGCAATGCGTTTGCCCCGTAGGTCTGTGAGGGTGTTGATGTTGGTATCTTTAGCCGCAATCAGGTGGAACATTTCAGGATAAAGCTGGGCAACGGCGCGCACATTGGGCTGCACCGGGGTGTCGTTTTGCACCAAGGCCAGATCGACATTGTGGCTGTGAATGTCGTTCATGTTTTGGTTGGAACCGGGGGATTCGACCACCTCAACCCGAATTTTAGGTTCATTGGTTTCAACGACCTGGGCAATGGCCTGGCCAAAGGCGTAGTATTCGCCCGTGGGACCCCCCGTTGCAAGTTGGACGGTGTGGATGCGGGTTTGGTCGTGGATGAGTTTGGTGATGGATGCGATCGCAACGCCCACACTCACCACGGCTACTAACCCTAACCCCAAACGCCCCAGTCTACCCATCCTGCTATCTCCCTTTATTTGAGGCTAAATCCGCCGATAGAAAATCAATAAACTGTCGAGCGCTGCGGCCAGATCGGCCATTATGGCGTGTTGCCCACTGTTTGGCCCGGTAGTCCAAATCGTCCGTCGGTAGTTCAATATCAGCCTGCTGCGCCAGATGATGCACAATCTCCAAATAGGTTGGTTGGTCAGCCGGTTCAAACGTTAGGGTAAGACCAAAGCGATCGCTAAACGAGAGTTTTTCTTGAACCGTGTCCCAGGACTTGAGCTCGTCTGCATCGCTGGGTCGGGGCCGATCGGCAAAAAACTCTCGCACCAAATGTCGACGGTTAGACGTGGCGTAGACCACTACATTCTGAGGACGGCGGGTGATGCCACCTTCCAATACAACCTTCAGGGCCTTAAACGCATCGTCATCTTCTTCAAATGAGAGATCGTCCACAAAAATAATAAACTTCTGGGGCTGATGACGCAGATGTTCTACCACCACCGGCAGATCGTATAAATCTGCCTTAGCAATTTCAATTAGCCGCAGCCCCCGGTGGCCATATTCATTGAGCAGGGCTTTGACCAGGGACGATTTACCAGAGCCCCGACTGCCATATAGCAGGACATTGAGGGCAT
>ERZ1740059.705-NODE-705-length-17180-cov-4.351007_pt1 | contig 17180 bp, 8 predicted proteins | sample MGYA00581744_ERZ1740059 | MGnify/ENA primary metagenome ERZ1740059 (study PRJEB43018, sample SAMN04849738) | marine metagenome | isolation source: floating plastic debris | place: Pacific Ocean | collected 2008-08-28 | study: EMG produced TPA metagenomics assembly... | reverse complement strand
ATGTTGGGGACGCTCAACATCCGATTGTAATAACTCAACTTCTGTAGCTTCCTCAACAACTAAATGAACGTTGGTACCGCTAATTCCAAAAGAACTAATACCAGCCAATCTTTTTCCTGGGGAATCCCATTTCGTCGGAACAGTAGGAACCTTCACCGGAAGTTTATCCCAAGGAATATGAGAACTGGGTTGGTTTAAATGTAAATTACCGGGAATCTCCTGATTTTGCAAAGCTAGAATCACCTTGATTAAACTTGCAACCCCAGCAGCAGATTCTAAATGACCCACCTGAGTTTTAACCGAACCAACATACAAAGGTGATTCCCCAGAACGTCCTTCACACAGCACCGAACCCAACGCTCTCACCTCAATCGGGTCACCCAAAGCAGTACCAGTTCCGTGGGTTTCCACATAGCTAATTTCTAAAGGTTCCACACCAGAATTTTCCAAAGCTTGCTTAATTAAAGCTTCCTGAGCTAAGCCATTGGGAACAGTTAAACCACTGCTAGCACCATCATGATTCACAGCAGAACCGCGAACCACAGCCAGAATATTATCACCGTTCGCGACAGCATCCGACAATCGTTTCATAACAACAACACCGCAACCTTCACCCCTTCCGTAACCATCAGCAGCAGCATCAAAAGTTTTACAGCGTCCATCGGGAGCCAAAGCTCGCATTTTACTCAAACCAATCGAAGCTTCCGGAGATAAAATCAAATTTACCCCACCAGCCAAAGCCATATTGCAATCCCCAGAGCGCAAGCTCTGACTAGCTAAATGCACCGCTTGTAAAGCAGAAGAGCAAGCAGTATCCACCTGCATTACAGGCCCTTGCAAACCCAGAAAATGAGCAATCCGACCCACCGCAACACTACGGGAATTACCCAAACTGCTGTAACCATCAATACGGTCATGGTCGCCAGAATAAAGATTAAATCGGGAATAATCATCCATAAACAATCCCATAAACACCCCGGTTCGAGAACCGTTAAGCTGTTGTGGAGATTGTCCCCCGTTTTCTAAAGCTTCCCAAGCAGCTTCCAATAATAGACGCTGTTGGGGGTCCATACTTGCAGCTTCCTTTGCAGAAATCCCGAAGAAATGAGGGTCAAATTGGTCTACATTATCAATAAACCCAGCATTGCGGGTATACATCTTACCCGAAACATTTAAATTAGAACTATAGTATGCATTAATATCCCATCTATCTTGAGGAATTTCCGTAATAGCATCTACCCCATTTCGTAAAAGTTGCCAAAATTGTACCGGAGAATTGGCTCCTCCGGGAAATCTGCAACTCATTCCTACAATTGCAATTGGTTCGGTTTTCGAGTTTTCCACTGCATCGAGCTTAATTCGCATTTCTTTTAATGCGATAACGGCGCGTTGTAAGGGAGATAATTTACTTCTATCTGTGATATTGTTAGTCATTGGTAATTAGTGATTGGTAATTATATTTATTTTTTTTGATGATAAAAAAATAAAGCTATGCGTTTATAGAATGCTACGAGCGGATTAAGAATGCATCATTATCAAAGATTTGATAGATTCATAAATTTCTCTATTAACAATCTAAAATCTAATTCAGAAATTTAATTGAATTAAATTTCTGAATTAGATTTAATTAATCAACTACATTTATCAGATTAAATGATGGTAAATATAGTTTCAATGGAAAAAAGTTCGGCAAATTAGTATATTCGTTGGAACTGATTTAATTCTTATATCCCAATCCAAATTAAGACAGAGCAATCAACTCTGACATCTTGCAACAGCTATATCGTTTCCATTTATCGACACATGCAGGGTTTAAAACCTCACCGTCAGTTGGAGTGCTAGTAATTGGTTGGGGTCAAAAACCCCATCCAATTACCTTTCCCTCTCTCCCTCACTCCCTCACTCTCTCCCTCTTTATTCCATCCGAGACTAAGATGTTACGCATTTAATTTGTATACTGCTAGCGACCAAGATGGTCGCACTAGAATATTTTCAATTTTTTGAATTATATAATTTAGCTGTACATCAGCTTACTGGACTTAGGATTCTGTAACACTTTACAAAAAAGGCAGAGGGCAGAGGGCAGAATGCAGAGGATAAAAAATATTAATAAAAACTTTAGCTAACTTATAAAGACGCGATATATATATCGCGTCTTTACTTTGGAGATATCCACTTTAAGCGGGTATAAATTAAATAAAAAACTACTACATCCTAAACTCTCAACAATTCTTCCAGTTCTTTATCAACCAAACTTGACAACTCTGCTTCAGAAAGTTGCAAGATATCCTCAACAAAATCCTCTAGTGGTTCCACCCCTGAAGTTTCTTCAATGGTTTCTTCGCTTTCCACAACCTCTAAATAAATCACTTTATCGAGTAAGTATTGCGCTAGAGTTTCGATGGTTGAATATTCAAAAGTCAAAGTTGAAGGTAAGGAACTTCCCACTATTTTCTCCAACTTATTTTTCAATTCAACTGACATTAAGGAATCCATTCCCATGTCGAAGAATCCGCTACGAGGATTTGGACGGAATGAGGAATCAAATTGCAGAATTTTGACAACTTCGTCTTGAATTTTTGCTATTAATAATTTTTCTCGTTCGCTGACGATGGTTTTTTGGAGTTGATTAATAAGTTCTAATTCTTGTTCTTGGGTTGGTGATTCTTCTTTTTCTTTTGTTGTAACTTGGGTTTGAGTCACAAAGTTATTTACTAAGGGTGGTTGATTCCCTGAAGAAAATTGTTGTACAAATTTCTGCCAATTAATAGGTGTAACTCCGACTTGTGTTACATTCTGGGTTAATAAGTCTTCTAATATTTGTAACCCTTGTTGTGTTGGAATTGTACCGAAACCACTTGCTTTGATTCGTTTTTGGTGACGACTATCTAATTTAGCAGCCATTCCAATTTCACCCCAAGCACCCCAGTTAATGCTCAAACCCGGTAAACCTTGACTTCGACGGTAATTAACTAAACTATCCATGAAGGAATTTGCAGCAGCGTAGTTTCCTTGAGTTGAGGAACCGAATAAGGATGCTACCGAGGAGAAACAAACGAAGAATTCTAAAGGTATGTCTTGAGTTAAATTATGTAAATTCCAAGCTCCGGTGACTTTGGCGCTCATGACTCGCTCGAAACGCTCCCAAGTTTGCTGTAAGAGTAATCCATCATCTAGGACACCAGCAGCGTGGATTATACCGCGCAAAGGTGGATGGGATGCTTGAATTTTGGCTAAAATTTTCGCGACATCTTCCGTTTGGGAAACATCTGCTTTGACGACGAGTATTTTTGCTCCGGCTTGTTCTAGTTGTACAATTGCTTCTTGGGTGTTGTCGGTGATTCCTTTTCTGCTAGTTAAAACCAAGTTTCTTGCACCTTGTTGTACCATCCAGCGAGCAACTACAAGTCCTAATGCTCCCAAACCTCCAGTAATTAAATAACTATTTTCTGAGTTAAACAATCCAATTTTATTACCTATTCCTTCTTCCTTATTCCTTCGCGTTAAGCGAGCAACTTTACGAATTCCTTGACGTATTGCAATTTCGTTTTCTGTATCTGTATTTAACAGTTGTTCGTACAATTCTTGAGTTGAATTGTTATTGTTTGCTGCATCTAAATCCAAGCAGGTACATAATAATTCTGGATGTTCTAAAGCAATTACTTTACCCAATCCCCATAAGGAAGCTCCGGTTAATATTAATTTATCGGCAGGTGCTGTTTTTTGGGTTCCTCTAGTTACTAACCACAGTCGGGGATATTGAAATAATTTTGCTTTGGTTAAAGATTGAACTAAATGTAAAATGCTACCGCAATCACTAATTTGGTTATCTATTTCAAAATTTTTATCTAAGTCCCATAAGTATACAATTCCACGGTTCGTACTTTGATTATTGACTAAATTATCTTCAAGCAACCGTTGAAAGTGTTGGGGATTTCGGGGATTAATATAATACCGTTTCTGAGAAGAAAGATATTCCATACCGGGAATAACTAAAATGGAATTTTCGCCGTTTTGGTGTAAAATTCTTGCAAGTTGAGCGCCAATTCCTGTTTCTTGAGCAAATATCAACCAACTCCCTTTATTTTTGAAATTAATTGATTGTTTTTCCTCAACTGGTTTATTTTCCCAAGCAATTTCATACAGCCAATCTTGATAATTTTTAATTACATTTTGAAAGTAATTTTTATGACGAGTTTTTCTGGCTTCAAAACCAATAATTTCCGCAATTAAGCTTCCATATTCGTCGTACAAAGTAATATTTCCCAGTAGACTATTATCGTCAGATTCTAGCTTTTGAGCGTAACACCATAGTTTATCGTGAGAATTTGGACGATGATAAAATTTGAACTTACCAATATTGAAGGGAACGTACATGGAATCTGTAGGTTCCGATTTATTTAATTCCCAAATATTAAGTAACTGCAAACAGGAATCAATTAAACCGAGATAAAGTTGATAATTTTCAATTTCATCTGATAATTTTGGTAATTTCAATTGACATAGAGCTTCTTTTTCTCCATACCAAATTTTGTCCAGCCATTGAAATGAATTTCCCCAGTTATAACCCCTATTTTTTAATTTTGAATAAAATTCCGTTCCCGATATTTGATAAGGCTGCTGTTTTAGTGTTTCGCTATCTATCGAGTTGCTGACAGAATCTAATTCTGTGGGAATAACTGTTCCGGTAGCATGAGATTTCCAAGCTTCAATATCTTTTTCATCTACTTGATTTTGCGAGCTAATAATTTGGATTTTTTTCTCTTGGTTTGATTGGGGTGTTAATACCAATTGAACAGTTTGAATATTCTCATTATCACAAATTAAAGGATGTGAAAGTAATAAATTCTAAATGACACAAGATTTTTTGGCGAAAGTTTCTTTGACAGCCGATAATATCATAGAAACATAAGATGCAGCAGGAACGATGGCTTTTCCAGATAATTTATGGTCATTTAAATAAGCTGGTGAATTAGCAGTGAATTCTGCTTCAAAACGAGTTTCTGTAGAAAATGGCAATCTTAATTTTTCACCCAATACCGGATGCAATTTTTTATTTTTATTTACACTCTTATAACTACTCTCTATTTGCTGCTTGCTATTCTCTTTTCTATCAACCCAATAACGCTGACGTTGGAATGGATAAGTTGGTAATATTAATTTTTGACGAGCATAATCTTGGTCAAAACCAAACCAATTTATCGTTTTTCCACTGACGTATAATTGTGCCAAACTTTGCAACATTTGCTGCCAATCTGACTGTTTTGGATGCAAACTAGGAAGCCACATTCCCACATTTGTATCTACACATCTACGTCCCATTCCTAGTAAAGTAGCTTTGGGACCAATTTCCAAAAATACTCGATAACCTTGTTGTGCAAGAGTTTTAGTCGCTGCTGCAAATCTTACAGTTCCCCGCAAATGCTTTAACCAGTATTGGGGATTTTGTAATTCGTGGGTAACTAATTCACCAGTAACATTGGAAATTAAATCTATTTGAGGAGTTGCAAAATTAACTTGCGATAATACCCGTTCAAAATCTGTTAACATTGGTTCCATCAAAGCAGAATGGAAAGCATGAGAAACATTTAGTTTTACCGCATTAATACCTTCATTTTGAAATTTGCTAACAACAATATCTACCGCTTGCTTTTCTCCAGAAATTACTATGCTTTCGGGTCCATTTATTGCTGCAATAGAAACTTTATCCGCAAATGGTTGAATTACCTTTGAAACTACTACTTCTGTCGCAAAAACGCTGACCATTGCGCCATTTCCAGGCATTGATTGCATTAATTTAGCACGAAGCGCAATCAATTTTAAACCATCTTCTAAACTAAAGACTCCTGCGACACAAGCAGCTACATATTCACCCAAACTGTGTCCCAAAACCGCATCTGGTTCTATTCCCCAAGATTTCCATAATTGGAAGAGTCCGTACTCGACAGCAAATAAAGCGGGTTGAGCATAAGCTGTATCGTTGATTAAGTTGATGTTACTAACGTAAAGTACTGATAGTAAAGGATGTTCTAAATAAGGACGTAGTATTTCATCGCATTGATTAACTATTTTACGAAATAGCGGTTGAGTTTCATAGAGTTCCTTTGCCATCCCTGCATACTGAGAACCTTGTCCGGTAAACAAAAATGCGATTTTGTGATTTGATTGAAATTGAAATTGATTTTGATTTTGATTAGTAATTACCGCAAATTTATTGTCTATTTGTTTATCTATAAAGTTACTGATTTGCTGTTGTAAATCTGTAGTCGATTCTGCAACAAAAGCCAACCGATGCTCGAAATGTGAGCGTCCTGTATTTGCAGTAAAACAAATATCTGTCAAAGCAGTTTGGGGATGAGATAATAAAAAACTGTGATAATCTTGAGCGAGATTAAATAGTGCCGCTTCGTTTTTAGCCGATAAACTGAGTAAATGCAGGGGACGTTCAATTTCTGATTTTTGCTTAACTTCACATTCCGGTGCTGATTCCAAAATCATATGTACGTTAGTACCGCTCATTCCAAAAGAACTCATTCCAGCTAAACGTTGAGAAGCATCCCATTTTGTAGTTGAAGTTGGTACTTTAACCGCAAGTTTGTCCCAAGGAATATAAGGATTAGGATTATTGAAATGTAAGTGAGCGGGAATTTCTGCGTGCTGTAAACTTAAAATTACCTTGATTAAACCAGCGATTCCAGCAGCAGATTCCAAATGTCCCAATTGAGTTTTCACCGAACCGATGGTTAAAGGATTATCTTGGCTACGATTGTCACCCAATACATTTCCCAGAGCTAAAACCTCAATCGGATCTCCCAAACTAGTACCCGTACCGTGAGCTTCCACATACTGAATTTGATTAGGTTCTACCCGAGCATTTTTCAGCGCTTTACGCAATAATGCTTCTTGTGCTGCACCATTAGGAGCAGTTAAACCATTACTAGCACCATCATGATTCACAGCAGAACCGCGAATCACAGCCAATATATTATCCTCGTTAGCAATTGCATCTGACAATCGTTTGAGGATAACTATTCCACAACCTTCACCCCTACCATAACCATCAGCAGCCGCATCAAAAGTTTTACAACGTCCATCCTTTGACAAAGCTTTTAACTTAGACAAACCAATACTCGCTGACGGAGCAAGGATTAAATTTACAAACCCAGACAAAGCCATATTGCATTCCTTAGTCCGCAAACTTTGGCAAGCCAAATGTACCGCTAATAGCGAAGACGAACAAGCAGTATCTAACTGCATTGTCGCACCTTGTAGACCCAAAGTATAAGCCAAACGTCCCGCAGCCATACTTCTGAGAATACTTAAAGTATTATATGCGTCAATTTGAGTGCGATCGCCACTGTTAAAACTCAATTGGGAATAGTCATCCATACAAAGTCCTACAAAGACTCCAGTGGAACTACCTTTTAATTTATCAGCAGCAATTCCCGAATGTTCTAAAGCTTCCCAACTAACTTCTAAAAGTAATCGTTGTTGGGGGTCTAAATGGACAGCTTCCCTAGGAGAAATACCAAAAAATTGCGCGTCAAATTTATCTACTTCATCCAGAAAACCGCCATACTTAGCATACATTTTTCCCGGAACTTCCGAATCTGAATCATAACATTCATCAACATTCCAGCGTTGAGACGGAATCTCTTTAATCGCATCAATTCCATCACGTAGCAAATCCCAATAAGCATTTGGATTATTAACACCACCAGGAAACCGACATCCAATACCAACAATCGCAATTGGCTCGTTCTGTGTCTGCTCAATATTATCAACAACAGAACGCATATTTCTGATTTCCAACAATGCTTTTTCTAGCAACGGACGATAATTGTTTTCTGTGTAATTCATGTTATTTATTAGTTGTTAGTTGATACTACCGTTACGCCAAAAAGATTACCTATAAAAATTTCTCACTCTCTCACTCTCTCACTCTCTCACTCCCTATTTCTTTTGTTGTAATGCTGCAATTTCTCTCTCAAGTAATTCAGCTAATTCTCTATCGTTCAATTCTTGTAAATCATTAGATTCAGCATTTAAAACTTTTTTCTCATCAACCTGCTGACTCACTTGTAGAATTTCTTTACTTCCTAAATGATTTGCTAAAGAATCAACTGTGGGAAAATTCCAAGTTACAGTTGGTAAAATTTCGCGTTGCAACCAATTACTTAAATCTTCGGCTAACTTTACCGCTCTTATAGAATCTAAACCATAATCAGCAAAGGATTTATTGCGGTCAATCTTACTGTCACCAAAAGTTACTTTTTTTACTATCCAATTAATTATCCAATTGGCAACTTGCTCGATATTTGGCTGTTTGCTTTCAGAAGCAGCAATAGTTTTACTTACATTATTGATTGCAAAATGCTCTTTTTCTACAACTTTTACCGCTTCCACAGGACAAGAATTTTCTTCCCGTAACAATCGCTTGAGAATTTTGCCTGTAGGGTTCTTGGGTATAGAAGCAACAAATATCACGTCAGCCGGAACTTTATACTGTGCCAATCTCTGCTGACATAAATTTATTATTTCTTTTTCTGTAACTATTTCACCAGGTTTAAGTACGATACAAGCTCGTACCTGTTCCCCCATCAATGTATTCGGAACTGCGTATACAGCCACTTCCGCAACAGATGAATGCTGGTAAATGACATTTTCTACTTCGGCAGGATACACCTTCAAACCACCACAATTAATCATATCCTTCAAGCGGTCAACAATGTAAAAGTAACCCAATTCATCCATTTGACCGATATCACCAGTGTGAAACCATCCATCTTTCATCACTTTAGCCGTTTCTGATGGTCGATTCCAATAACCCAACATCACATTTACACCACGAATCGCAATTTCACCCAATTCACCCGGTGCAACATCGCTACCATCTTCGGTATCGACAATCTTCATTTCCACATTTTCAATTGGAGAACCAATAGAACCAAGTTTATGTTTGAGAGAATGATTGTAACTAGCTAGCGGTGATGTTTCTGTTAAACCATATCCTTGATAAATGATTTTACCAAACTTTTCTTGCCATTTTTTGGCAATTTCTACTGGTAAACCAGCCGCAGCAGAAAAATAATAATTTGCTGTTAAATCTGTTTGAGATGCTTTTTCCAATAATAAAATAAAAGTTGTTGGAACCCCGAAAAACATCGTAATATCAAACTCAGTTACCGATTTAATAACAGCTTCCGGTTCAAAGGAGCGATGTAGTACAATCGTTGCACAGGCATTTAAAGCACTGTTAAAAATCGCATTCTGTCCAAAACAATGAAACATCGGTAAAAATAACAAAATATTATCTTTACTGCTCATTCCACAGTTGTGATTCATCGAATACATATTAGAAATTACATTACCGTGGGAAAGCGTTGCTCCTTTCGGAAAACCCGTAGTTCCAGAAGTATAAAGAATCGCTGCTGGTTCATTGCGCTCCATTGTTAAGGTACGAGCATCAGCAGAAACTTTCGACATTAATTCATCTAAAGAAATACCCGCACTAGATTTACCCTCGGTAATTAAAAGATGTTCGAGATACGGTAAATCAGTTTGAGAAATCTTCTCATAAAGTTGAGGAGTTGTAATCAATCCTATGGCTTGGCAATCATCAATAATAAACTTAACTTCATCCTCTTGTAAACTAACATTTATCGAAACTGCAATTGCACCAATTTTTTGAATTCCAAGGTAAGAAATGATAAATTCGGGAATATTGGGTAAAAATAATGCAACTCGTTCACCTCGTTTAATTCCCAGTTTTTGAAAAGCATTAGCGGCACGATTTACCATTTCATTCAAGTGTTTGTAAGTAAAATATTTACCTTCAAAAATTAGTGCGGGTTTGTTGGGAAATAGACAGCAACCACGCTCAATATTTTGTGCTATGTTCATGATTTAATTATTATTTGAAGTAAAGTTTTAGGGGAGTAAGGAATAGGAAATGGCGAAGAGTTTTTCAGAAGGCAGATGGAATCCACGCTTAAAAGCGTGAGATGATCCACACGCGACCCGTGAATGAAATAAGGTGCATTAAACACAAGGATATTTACTGATTTAACAAATAAATTCAATGCATCTAACGCACCAGAAGGAAATATTGAACACTACAATTTAACTGCTTCGACAATTGAACCGTTAGCAGCAATATCGGTAGCAATCCGAGCAATATGTTCATCTAAAGATTGTTCGTTATCGTTCCAAATATATGGACGAGTAGAACTTGGTTTTTGTCCGACTACTTGATAAACTGCTTCATACAATTCTCTAGAAATAGCAGAAAGATAAGTCCGAGCATCATAGTCACCACTTACTTTATGAGAGCGTAAATCCACCGCTTGCACCCCAAACATTAAAGCGATCGCCATATATTGTTGAAATATTTCTACAGAACGACGGGCTAAATTAGCACTCATGTAACCTTGAGAATTAACATTCTGGTTAAACTGTTCTGCGTGAGTGGGGTATCTATCTGCAAGGGAATTTCCATAAAAGGTCAACAAAGGCATAATTGAATTACCGCATATTTGTAAACCCTTCAATCCCATATTTACTTTACGCTGTTGGTTTCCTACTAACGAAGGAGCCAATCCATTATTAAATTCCGGGGAAACAAGCAGCGCAATTTGTACATCTAAATGTTTAGCTAAAAGTCCGAAATAATAGCGTAGGTGGTCCATTCCCATACCTAGATATTGTCCTAAGAAATTACCGCCGTGATAACTTGCATTCCTTTCTACATCAATCAGAGGATTATCTGTAACTGAATTCATCTCAATTTCAATCTGAGAACTTATCTGAGAAATACCATCAACTATTGGACCCATGTATTGTGGTAGACAGCGCAACGAATAACGGTCTTGAATTAATTCGTGCTGGCGATATTCGTGCTTACCATCTAACTCATCACGAATTAATTTAGAACCAGCAAGCAAATAAATCATCTGCTCTGCTGCCCATAATTGTCCGGGGTGTGGTTTACACTTATGGATAAATGGATGGAATGATTGATTTGTACCATTCAAACCCTGAATAAATAAAGCATTTACAGCCATTGCTAGTTTGAGCAATATTCGCGCATCATACACGCAATTAGCAGCAATCCCAGTCATTACAGAAGTACCGTTCATCATAGCCAAACCCTCTTTAGGCAAGAGTTGTAAGGGCGATAATCCGAGTTTAGATAGAGCGGTAGCAGCATCCATTTCTTTACCGTTAAAATCAACTTTAAAGCTCGAATCTAAACCAATTAAGGCACCAGTAATATAAGATAACGGCACCAAATCACCGCTTGCACCAATAGAACCAAATTCGTATACATGAGGAGTAACCCCAGCATTAAGGAAAATTTCCATCCGTCGAATTAATTCCAAACGGATACCCGATGCACCGTGCAAATGAGAGTTAGCACGCAGAAGCATCGCAGCACGAACATCTGCAATCGGCAATTTTTTTCCAGCACCAGACTTGAGAAACCAGACCAAATTAGTTTGTAATTCCGATGCTTCTTCTGGAGAAATCACCACATCAGCCATACCTCCAAACCCAGATGTTACACCGTAAATGGGCTTACCAGATGTAACAGCATCGCTAATAAAATCGCAAGATGCTTGAACGCTCTCTAAAACCTCTTTATTCTCTGTTAAATGTACTTGCTTACCATCGCGAGCCACACTAGCAAGCTCATCTATAGTTAGACAATTGTTACCTATATTTACATTAGAATCAGAATATTCACTGTAATCCAATTTAGCGGAAACACTATTACTTTGTTTTGAAGATTTCAGTTTCATGGTAATTATGAAATAAATTAAGATTGGATACTCAACCAAAGCAAAAATGCCAAGTGAGATAAAAAAGCAAGGGATTAGAAAATTAGGAGCAGTAAATTTTCTCGATGAAAACTTAAACTCTATAAGTTAATTCTTTTGTCGAAAGGGAGCAAAATGGTGTCGATATAGAATAATTATTAGACCAACGACCAAATACATGACCAATAGAAGCGGCTTCTTGCATTAACTTTTGGTACTGTTGCAGTGTCAAGGATTGAGGACCATCAGATAATGCTTTCGCAGGATTAGGGTGAACTTCAATCATCAGAGAATCTGTACCAGCAGCGATTGCAGCCATTGTCAACTTCTGCCTTCACGTACTAGTTATCTTGTCTAATTGCTGAAATTATTCATTTAATCCTCATAATATTTATATTAATTGGATATTAAGCAAAGCTCAATGGAAAATATTTCGGTAGGATTGGATATTAATTTGCTTTACTCCCTTCCCGGCAGAAGATTACCGAATAAAGTGTTGCTCTTGGGGGTTTCCCCCATGTAAGCGTTCACGCGAAGCGTGCGGCTCAGCTTTCTCGCAGAGTACAACTTTTCAAGACAGAGAGCGCAGAGGAAAAAAATAAAGAGAGATAGGTAATTTTAGAGCGGAATAGGAGTAGTTTAATAAAATTATTTTTTCACTAGTTATCATACTCAAAAACTAACAAAAATTGTGCTCGATACTCGCTATTTAATTTTTTTTGATAAGACTTACGTAACCGACACATTTTGTTGTAATGGCACGTGATACTTTGATTAAATTTGAACGTAGTAATAAGGTTTTTAAGACCATGCACCAACCAGTTACACCAGACAATAGCCTAAGTCCTGTAGACTCTTAATCAGCTTAAAAAAAATCTGAGTCAATTTTTATCGACTCAGAATTTTTACTCCTATTTTGGTTTACTTCCTTATGCCTTTTTGCGAAGTCCTATTATACTTATTATTTAGCTAAGTATGAAACAAACGCTTCAATTGTCGGATATTCATGTATCAGCTTCGGAGAAAGCTTGCGGTTAATAAATCCTTCTAAATCACCTATAAGACTTAGGCTATCTGCTGAATCTAAACCATAATATTCAAATGGCATTTGAACATTTATCTTATGGGGTTCGATGATTAACAGTTGGGAAAGATAAGATATCAACCAAGATTGAATCACTTCCTTTGACTGCGACAGATTTTGCACATGGAATTCATCTGAACTTTTGCGTACTTCTTTGCTCTCTAAATTACTTTGCATCCATTTACCTACTATATTCAAATTGTCTTCTAGAAACGCAACTTTACAAGTGCGACGTTGAATTTTACCACTGGAAGTTTTCGGTATACTTGCAGTCTTGAGCAATAATACAGCGTATACCTGCAATTCATGCTGTTTTGATACAGCTTGACGAACATTTTCAACAACTTCATCCACATTCAAATTGCGGAGCCAAGTCCGTTCCACTTCTTGAGCAACCACCAATCGCTCATGACCATCTATCTCTATTGAAAATGCTGCTCCAGAACCCGGACGCAAAGCTGAGAGGCTCTTCTCAATTGTTACTACAATATCTAGGGGATAGTGATAGCGACCGAGAATAATGATAACGTCTTTAAGACGACCAGTAACAAATAATTCACCATTTTTAAAGAATCCTAAATCTCCAGTACGAATAAATGGTCCTTGACCAGTATCTTTTAGGTATGCTCGGAAGGTGCTATCTGTGTTTTGAGGTTGATTCCAATAACCTTTAGTTACACTGGAACTCGATACCCAAATCTCACCAACCTCATTATTTGCAAGTTGTGTCAACAATTGGGGATGCACAATCGCAATATTAGTATCGAGCATAGGACGGCCACATCCAACAAGCGTTTGCACCTTCTGGTGATGTTCGGTAGTCTCTACAACTTGATTGCGATAAAGAGCATCTGTCTCAACTTTTAAGAAAACAGGTTTATCTGTTTTCCTTACAGCAGTAACCTTGAGAGTATTTTCTGCTAATCCGTAACCGGGACAAAGAGCATCGAATCTAAAACCGAATGGTGCAAAAGCTTCAGCAAATTGAATTAAAGTTTCCTTTTTAATTGGCTCCGCACCATTTAAAGCCATTTCCCAACAGCTTAAATCCAGGGACTGTCGCTGTTCTAAAGTTATTTTACGAGCGCAAAGCTCGTAGGCAAAATTAGGAGCAGCACTATGAGTTGCTCGATAATCTGAAATTGCCTGAAGCCATCGAATCGGCTTTTGCATAAAGGCTTCTGGTGCCATCATATAACATGGAAAGCCTTTATACAAAGGTTGAATGACTCCATAAATTAGCCCCATGTCGTGGAAAATAGGCAACCACGTTACCATTATACTGTTAGATGTATGTTCCCATCCCAAGTCAAGGTCAGCACTATTGTGCAATAAGTTACCATGACTTACCATAACACCCTTCGGTAAACCTGTAGAACCTGAAGTGTACTGGAAAAATGCCAGGGTGTCGCTATTAGTTTCTGGTTCTTGCCATTTCTCACCTCGTTCATTAGCAATATTATTTGTATTAACCCAATGCAAAGTTTGCAAATTAGAAGCTTCTTCTGCCAATTTCGACTTTAGTTGGGAGTAAACGGAACTGGTGCTTAATACTACTGTTGCCTTGGAATCTGCCACTATCGATTGAAGTCGGAACAAAGAGCGATTGGCTTTGGGTGGATAAGCAGGAATGGCGATAACATTAGCATACAAACAACCAAAAAATGCCGCAATGTAGTGTATCCCCGCAGGGTAAAGCAATAATGCTTTAGTTTGAAAGTCTTGGGTTTTTTGTTCCGAACATATAGACTGAAGCTCTACGGCAATTGCTCGGGCTTTTTGGTCTAATTCTTGATATGTTACGGTATCTGACTCTATTTCTCCGTCTTTTAGAAAGGAAAAAGCAACTTTATTTGGCTGATGCAATGCTCTATAACGTAAGAGCGCTACTAAATTGGAGAAGTCTCTAGAAACAAATTGAGTTGATAAAAAATTGAATTGATTCTTTTGAGCACAAGAACTCTTATCTAAATTAATCAACATATTTCTTTAAAATAATAGTACAGTAAGGTCCGCAAAATCCCGAGGCATTTTTGATTACAAAATCAAGTTCTTCTTCAACTTTGTGATGCTTGACAAAATTAAGATTTCCGCATTCCGGGTCTGGATTTTCAAGTCCTATGGTAGGTGCAATGGTGTTTGTATCCAAAGCTAAAGCAGCAGCAATCAATTCATGAGCAGATGAAGCTTCTTGTGCGTGACCAGTTGTTCCTTTGATAGAATTCACAAAAAATCTCTGTGCAGAATCACCAAAAACCTTTCTAATTGCCATGGTTTCTATCAAATCATTTTTAGGTGTAGATGTACCATGTGTATTAATACAGATAGTTTTATTCTGCAAATCATCTTCAGTCAATCCTGCCCGTTTGACCGCACCAGTCATTGCTCTGAGATATCCACCTATACTGACATCAGACATATGAGTTGCAGTATCGGTACTATGAGCGTATCCAGCAACCTCAGCGTAAATATGGGCTCCCCTATTTAGAGCATGATTTAATTCTTCTAATATTAATACTCCAGCACCTTCTCCCAATACAAAACCTCCTCTATCTATATCGAACGGTTTCATAGGTCTTTCGAGGTCATTTTGGGTTGACATTGGACCAGATGTTGGTTGGTCGCAAGCTTCAAAAAATGCTTCAGATGCAAGTGCTGCTGAAACACTCCCAACTAACATAATGTCTTGGTCACCACTTAATATTTCCTTATAACCATACTGCAAACTCAGATTTCCACTCGCACAAGCACCAGCTAAAGGAACTCCTACTCCCTGCAATCCAAATTCATAAGCAATAGTGCCACTGATTCCTCCCATTGCACCGTATTGGGTGATTTCAAAAACAGGTTTTGCTTCTCTAATTAAAATCATATCTCCGGTGGCTGCTGCTACCATACACCCAATTCTTTCAAGGTCTTCTTCGTCCAAATTGAGGTGAGAATCTTCCATTGCAAGTTTAGCTGCTGCAATTGCATAATACAGAGATAAACCTCCAAAAGGAACTCCAAATTTTTGGATTTTTCTGATAGTTGAACTATCTACATATTTTTCATCATTAAGACCTTTAATACCTGGGGGAAGAGGATCTAAATTACCATCAACTATTTGAGGTATATATACATCTAATTCAGCAGCAATTCGAGTTTTACATTCTGGCTTTAGAGGATATCTTGTAATTTCTCTATAATTAGTTTTACCATGAATAACAGCATCCCAAAATTCTAGATGACCTATTCCAACTGGTGATATTGGTCCTAATCCTGTAATAACAACTCTTCTTTCCATTTTTAGTTACCTGAAATTTACTATTTTGTTTCGTAATTTTTGAATGCTTCAAACATTCTACTGTTCTAGTCAGATATTGGATTTAACTAACCCGCGTTCCTAACGCTTTTTGCAACGCGAAATAATTATATTGCTTATTCGTTGCAATCAATTATTTATTCAGTCCTCATAATATTTATATTAATTGGATGTTTAGCAAAGCTCAATGGAAAATATTTCGGTAGGATAGGATATTAATTTGCTTTAATTGAAATAATATAATACCGAGATAAATCCGGGGTCACTTCTTCTTCTATGAATGACGGCCACTACGAATTACAGGCTTACCATCTACTATAGCCAAAAAAAGACACATCTTCTGAGAATTCGACTCCCAACAATAAATAGGAATACCAGGACAGCATTGAGAATCGGTTGTTGGTTTTGGTAAATCTCCAAAAGTTATATTAGTTCTTGTTTTATCTGCATTGATATCAGCAAGCGCCGATACCATAATAAATAAAGAACCAATTTCACTTAAACTTCTATTTTCAAGAGAAATATGATTGCCAGATTGTAGCTCGTTCAATTCAGAATAAGAAAGAGATAAACCCAGTAAGTTAGCACCTTTACTAATTGCAGGTTCACCAGACTTTGCAGTTAATTCAAACATATTACAAATCCTTTGATGCTTATTACTGTTTTTTTCACAAAAAGAACAAAATTAAATTATTTAGCGGGATAAAATATTATATAGATTCGTTTTTTAAATACAATCATTGTTAATCCCGCTTTAATATTAAAAAATATTTAATCAACTTTCCATGAATAATATTGAGTTTGAATAGGATATTCTTTTGTTTTAATTTTATTGAATTAGTTTGAATATAAAAATAGGGGCTTGAAAACTTGAATGCAATATCAAGTATTAGCCCCTAACATTTTATACTAATTCACAGGCAGTGGGCAGTAGGCAGTAGGCAGTGGTGACTCACCCTTATTCATAGTGAGA
>ERZ1740059.704-NODE-704-length-17192-cov-6.250394_pt1 | contig 17192 bp, 17 predicted proteins | sample MGYA00581744_ERZ1740059 | MGnify/ENA primary metagenome ERZ1740059 (study PRJEB43018, sample SAMN04849738) | marine metagenome | isolation source: floating plastic debris | place: Pacific Ocean | collected 2008-08-28 | study: EMG produced TPA metagenomics assembly... | reverse complement strand
TACTTATAAAGTTTTTGAAAATCGTCCATGAAACTCTTATCCTGAATTAACTTCAGTTCTTCTTCGTGAAAAGAATGGTCACCGTAGGTGAATAAACTAAATACATCTGACAGGTTTGTTTCATTCTTTAAGCCAATATGAACGTTATAGCCAAAAAGGAAATAATTACCTACTGGTACCATGTCACATGGAATACAGTTATTTACTGTATTGACACGTTCAGTGGTCATCAGTTTAGTCTCGATGGAGCCAAAAACCTCCTTTCTTTCTGTATTTAGCTTGGTAAGTAACTGCTGAAGCTGATCCCCTTGCTTTCGTAGCCTACTTTGAAGAATCTCATAGGTTCCTTCTTCAAGTTGGTTTTGCACTTGGTTTTCTGATATGGATGTAGATGTTGTATTCTCGCTCATTCTAAGAATTCAATAGATAAAAAAGAAATTTGAACGTACTGAAGAACACCGGAATTGGTGTCGAAGAGTCGCTCTACATAGAACAACTCCCCGGTTATACAACTCACTTAAATACCTAAGCTACTGGCGCTGTTATTGGAAATACCTAGCGATTCCGTCAGGTTTTTCAACTGCCCCAATACACCTTTAGAATCTTCATCTTTTGCCAGGCCAGTCAATTTTATAAGCAAAGCCGAAATACTTAGGTTTCTCAATTCATCGCTGGATACACCAAACTGATCTACGAACTCACGTATTTTTTCTTTGAAATTTGAGCCGGTATCCGTTGTGAAGAACGTATCTTTTATCTGGCCAATTACTTCGCTATTATCTACTAGTCTGTCCGCAGATTTACCACTGGTAATAGCGCCCACAATCTTATCAAAGAACATAGTTTCACCACCGACTATTTCAATGTTAGCCGCTTTTAAGGCTTCCGAAATCACTTCAGCCTGGGCTTTGGCTATTTCAGTTTGAATATTGATTTGTGCCAGCTCTATTTCCTTGTCCTTCTGTAGTTTAAGCTTGAATTCCTCATGGTCCTTACTCACACCATCAAGTACCTTCATGGCCTCAGCTTTCTTCTTGATGCCAATAGCATCAGCGTCAAATTTCTCAGCCATCACTTTAGCTTCTGCCAATCCTGTTTTTTCCTCGGCTTCAGCTTGAGCCAGACCTTTCAGTCTAATTCCTTTGGCCTCTGCCTCTACTTGTGCCTCAATAACGGAGGCTTCGGCATCTCCTTGTTTCTCACGAGCCGCGGCTTTCGCTTCCATAACCTGGGCTTCTGCCATTCCCAAAGCCGCAGCCTCGGCAGCTTGAGCCTCCGCAAGGGTCTTTTTAGCCTCTGCTTTATGCGTGGACGAAGACTCCTGGGCTTGGGCATCAATCATTATCTGCTTGGCTAAGTGCTCAGCAGCCTGTTTCTTGGCCTCAGCGCTTTTAATTTCTTTGACTAGCGCTTCTTCTGCTTCTTTTTCAGCTAAAGTGACAGCTACCTTTTTGGTCCTGTCTGCTCCGGCAAATGCCTTAATATCTGCCATGCGTTCCTGCTCTTCAACCACTGTTTTTTCAATCGCTACGCGTTCGCGGATCACGTCTTGGATATCCTTCCTTTCAATCTCAATGGCCTTTTCTTTCTCAATACGTTTTAACTCAACTATTCGCTCTTTTTCAGTGGCTTCAAGTAACTGGGCTTGTTGCACTCTTTCATTCTCAACCGCCTCTGCCTTCTCCTTATTCTTTTGGGCTACAACTACCTCTCTAAGCTTGTTCTCTTCAGCCACTCCAAGCTCCTCTTCAGTGGTAATTCTAGCTCGTTCTCCTTTCAGTCGTTCTTCTTCTTTTATCTTGGCAGTTTCAGCTTCCTCACGCGCCTGAACCGACTCTATCTCCCGTTTCTGTTTGGCTTCAGCTTCGGCCAATTGACGTTCTAAAGCCAGCACCGTTTCCCTGGCTTCAACATCCTGCTTTTTAATGGTTTTTTCCTTTTCTCTCTCAATATGATTAGCTTGTATCTTCTGCTCAGAGGTTAGGTCAATAATTTTCTTAATACCCTCGGCATCCAGGATATTGTTTTCATTCATAGATTCAATAGGTGTTTGCTCAAGGTAGTCGATTGCACAATCATCAAGAACATAACCGTTCAAGTCAGTACCAATAATATTCAGGATCTCTCTTTTAAAATCATCCCTGCTATTATAAAGCTCCACAAAATCAAACTGCTTACCCACTGTTTTAAGAGCTTCGGAAAACTTAGCGTCAAAAAGCAGTTCTAGCGACTCTTGGTTTGATGCACGCATAGAACCTATCGACTGTGCCACTTGCTTTACATCTTCATGTGTCTGGTTGACTCTTACGAAAAAGGTAACTTTTATATCAGCCCGCATATTATCCTTACATACCAAGCCTTCATTCGCTGTTCTCGATATCATTATGGTCTTCAGCGTAATATCCATAATTTCGAGTTTATGTAGAACCGGTACCACAAACATTCCACTAAACGAGACTTTAGTACCGCCCATCCCCGTTCGAACAAGCGCTTCCCCTTGAACGGCCTTGCGATACATTTTGATAAGTGATGAGATAATTCCGATAAATAGGATTACTCCGAAAATAATGCCAGCTATTAAAACTATGTTACCTTCCATGAATTCTTAAATAATGTTAATGTTTAGTTATCGGGCTCAATCAAATAATGATTGCCGTCTTTTATGTAATCAATTACCAAGGCTGACTCCCCTTTTTTAATTTCTATGCCATCCCTTGTAATGGCGCTTATTAGAATGGAAGTTCCGTTTGCTTTAATTTCTGCCTGTCCGTAGCTATCACTCTTTACGGTAAGTAAGACTTTACACTGCTTTCCTATTGGGTTGATTGCTTCATCCTGAAGTCTAAGCTTCATATAGAATTTGGCAATAGGTGTAGTTAGAAACTTTGCTATAAAAAGGCTTGCAACAAAACTGGCTAACAACAACCCCGAATTGATCAGAATATTTTCAACACCAATAAAATTTATACTCCATAAGGATAAAACCCACATAGGAAAAGCCAAGAAGCTCAAGAAGATCATAAGTGGCATGTGTCCAATATTGAAGAAAGACAAAACGCTTGAGAGGCCCTCTCCATCCACTTCTAAATCTCCATCCATATCAAGTTCTACCTCAGTCTCAATGTCAATATCAAGTGTATCCACATCTATAACTCCAAGGATTACAATAATCCAATAAATCAAAACAAAGAACAGCAAGACTGTAGGTATGATATTGACTCCGGAAAAAGATAGATCTAGGAACTCTTGCATTTGGGTAGATTAAAGCGGTACCATGACTGATAGTGACGGAAAGATAAGGAGGGTTATTCCCCCTTATCTTTGTCCATGCCTAACTTGGCTTTAAGTGCAGCTAAATCGTCTGAAGCTTTTGCCTCAGATGTACCACCCTCTAAAGCCTTATCAATCTCTTCATCTACGCTGCGGCTTTCATTGGCAATATCACCATAAGACTCGGCCAGCGCTTCTTCCTCGGCCACTTTATCTTTCATTCTTTCCAACATGCTGACTGTGCTGCCAGAATCGATTTGCGCCATTTGCTTATTAAGCTTTTTAGTAGCTGTACTCACCTTTACACGGGCTTTTAGCGTTTTTAACTCGTTTTCGTAAGTACTAATATTCGACCTGATTTTCTTTACATTCACGTCAAGCTGAGAAACATTTTTCTCAAACCTGTCTTGCTCTTCTTGAGATCGGGCCGCCTGACCAGCTGCCTCCTCTTTTTTTACAAGAGCTTCACTCGCTAATCTGTCAGCCTCGGAGGCATCTAAATCACCATTCTGAGCTCGCTTCAGAAGCATCATCGCTTTATTTTCGTAATCCTTGGCTTTGCTTTTATAGGTATTTACGTCATTTTTTGAACGGATAGCCATGGCTTTTACCTCTGCTAGCGCCTGTAGGCTTTTATCAAGATCTTTCTTCAAATCTCTGATCCCCTGCTCTGTCAATTTAATTGGGTCTTCCAATTTGTCGATAGCGGCGTGCGCTTCTGACTGACCAATCTTAAAAAGTCTCTTAAACATACTCATAACTCTGTCTATTTATTTTATTCTGAAAATTTTATTAATTGTTCTGAATACTCGCCCAATAAGAGGGCTAGTGAATTCAAGGTGGCTTCTAGCTCATTGAGATCTAAGTTCTCTAACTCTAAAGTGTTTCTAAAAATTACCTTGGAGCCGGTTTCATCTAATACAAAAGCGCCATGCACAATGTCCCTGTTTTTCTGAAGCAGCTGTTTATAGGTCTCCAGTGTCGGATTCTTGATAGGAAACAGGAATTGTTCAATGATAACAATGGGATCCGCTATCCCCAAAACCAGATTGCTAAAACCATTGGCTTCATTTTCGATGACAATTACGCCATCTTCCTCATTTTCGTAGGTTGTATTGTAACCTAGCTCCAATAAGCATTCCTTAACTCTTAGGAAATAATCATTCATAGTTGAATTTCATTTGGTTAGACTTCATTTTGTTGCTTTTCAAATTTAAAATTTAGTGAATCATATTTAACATCTCATGCTACTTTCTTACACGATTTATTAAGTTAAATCTTGATGTATAAGAAAATAATTACCTTTGCTAACGGAATAAGAATACCAAAAGTTTTGGTATTGCAAATATTTTTAGCAAAAATCTTTTAAAATATGTCACAGATAGGTCAAAACATTAGGAAGATTAGGTCAGCCAAAAAGCTTAATCAAACCCAATTTGCGGAGATTTTTAATCTGACAAGAGGAAGCGTAGGCGCATATGAAGAAGGAAGAGCCGAACCTAAAATTGACACTATCATTCAAATTGCCAATTACTTTAGCCTTTCAATTGATTTACTGCTGAATAAAGAAATAACAGTAAACGATTTATTCCACCTGGACGCATTTCGACAAAAACTAAATGAGGCCCACAGTTTTGACCAGGTCAAACAAAAAAGCCCTGCACCCGGTATAGGCCTTGTTACCATTAAAAATCAATTAGAGTATATTGTAAACTATGGTAATAAAGACTTTTTATCTAACCTGCCAAAAATCGGACTCCCAGTAAATTTCAAAGGGACAACACGAGCATTTGAATTAAACGGAAGTGAAATGGAATACAACCAAAACGGGCTGCACCATGGAGATATTTTATTAAGTGAGCTAATGGATAATAGCAAGGGGTCTAAAGTAGGACATATTTATATCATTGTGCATAAAAGAGGAATAGATGTAAGAAGGTTAAGGTCGGAGCAGAGCAACAATTACACTTTAGCCAGCGATGATCCTAATTATACTGACACAATTATTGAAAAGAATGAACTATATGAACTTTGGATTGTAAAAGGAGTTTATTCAACTTATCTAAACCCTCCTAAACTCATAGAAAACAAGGTGCTTCAGCTTGAGAGTCGGATAGAAGCTTTGGAAAAGCGTATAAAAGAGAAATAAAACAAATTAAGATAATCTGAAAATTAACAAAAAAATACTATTAAAGATATATACGTATATATCAGTTGGCAGTATTGCAAACTCTTTTCTTCATACAAGAAAAACTTTTTATTACGCGTTTTGAACACATGTTGAAGAGATCCGTTAAAATTTTTATATTTTAACGTTATTTTGATTTTTTATTTGAATTTTTTCAGCACATGGCTTAAATGAAGATAAAAATTACCTTATTTATACTTTTCACAATATTGAGTTTATTCGGTATTGGAAAGATATTTTGGGAACAAGAATATAAGTTTGCTCAACCCACACCTATTCCTGAAACTTTGAATAAAGTGTCCAAAGGCGATACGATCACTCTACCTATAGTGAACAACTCTAAATCTAACCTCTATCTTCACTTCTATAATTACGAATGTCCATGTTCTCGTTTTAACATAAAGGAATTCCAATCCTTGGTGAAGAAGCATTCGAATAAAGTTGATTTCGTGGCTGTTCTTCAGGCGTCCGAGTCAAACAGAACGGCAGTATCTGAGTTCGTCAAAAAATATGATCTGGGTATTCCTGTAATTCATGACACCAATGGAGAGATTGCCGAAGCGCTAGGCGTCTACAGCACACCACAGGCAGTGATTATTAAAAATCACAGCGTATATTACAAGGGCAACTACAATAAAGCTCGGTTTTGCCTATCCAAGAATACGAAATTTGCCGAGCAGGCATTGCAGGCTCTAGTAAACGGCAAAAAGTTACCCGAATTTCCTGCAGTTGCCGAAATAGCTTATGGCTGTGAATTGCCCTCAAACAACAAAAAAGAAAATACATTCCTAAATTTATTTAATCTTTAATATGGCCATCTCCAAAGAACAATTAAGACCATTTTTTGCCGAAATATATCGTAAGTCTGACGTAGTAGTGGAGACATTACTCATAGGATATTTCGTTCTTGGCATAGGACTGTCATTTTTTTATGACACATTTTTGGTGGGTATAGGTGTAGGGGTTTTGAACCTGGCGCTTTACTTCAGCTCGAAGTATGCCTTTAAAAATAGTAGGTTGAATCAATATATAGCCAGTCTCGTGGCAGGTATTTTTATGGCCCAATTCATTTATCAGATGCACGGGTTATTTGAGATGCACTTCACGGCTTTTATAGCCATTATTGCCCTTATCACTTATCAGAATAAATATGCCTTTATACCACAACTCTTGTTTGTCGTTATTCACCACTCTGCCTTTGCCTATATCCAATATCTAGGGTATGCAAACGAAAATGAGTCCTACCAGCAAATCTATTTTACTCAATTAGACTACATGGATTTTCAAACTTTCTTATTCCATGCCGGGCTCTACGCTCTTGGCGTAGCATTGGCTTCTATATATGCTCACAATTTGGAGCAGAATACAATAGAAAATGCTGAAAATATCATTGAGCTTCAAAAACGACAAGAGAGCAGTGCACTGAATATCGACTTTGCAAATGACATCGCCAATGGAAAATTTGATACTGAATATCACAAGATCGAGGGTGATGAACTTGGAGCCGCTTTGGAGGAAATGCGTGATAATCTCAAAAGCAGCTCCAATCGTGAAAACCAGGAGAAATTTAATAATGTAGGAATAGCAGAGGTCAGTGAAATTATCAGAAGTAATAGTGAAAAATTAGAGGACCTTAGCTATCAGGTCGTTTCTTATTTAGTCAAGTACCTAAAGATCAACCAAGGCGGCACCTTTATACTTATGGAGGAAGGTGACGATAAATGGCTTGAACTGAAAGGATGTTATGCTTACGATCGTAAAAAATTTATGGAGAAGCGCATAGAAATTGGTAAAGGTCTCATAGGGCAGTCCTTTATGGAAAAGGATATGATTTACATAAAAGAAATTCCCGAAGACTACGTTACCATCACCTCCGGGCTTGGTGAAGCTACACCGACACACCTTGTTATTTTACCCATAAAAAATGATCAGATCATAGAAGGCGTATTAGAATTGGCTTCTTTTAGAGAATTTAAGCAGTATGAATTGGACTTTTTAACAAAGGTTTGCGAAAATATGGCAGCCAGTATTATTTCTGCTAAAGTCAATACCAGAACAAAAATATTGTATGAGCAATCTCGACAGCAAGCAGAGGAGATGAGGGCGCAAGAGGAAGAAATGCGCCAAAATATGGAGGAGTTGTCTTCGACACAGGAAGAGATGGAGAGAAAGTCAAAGGAAACTGAAAATAGGATTCAAGCCATTAATATGAGTGGTATCGGATCGATAGAATTTGATGTAAAAGGCATTATAACTAATGCTAACAATACATTTTGTGACCTAATGAAGTACGAGAAAGAAGAACTGATTGGAAACCACCACAGAATTTTTGTTGATCCTGAGTATGCTACATCTGATGATTACAAGCAATTCTGGGCTGATTTGGCCAACGGCAACTCAAAGCAAGGTCAGTACTTGCATTATGACAAAATTGGTAAACCTGTGCATTTATTCGGCGCCTATTCTATTATTCAAAATGAAAATGGCAAACCAAGTACAGTTCAAAAATTTGTTGTAGATATTTCTGAGCAGATAGGGGAGATTAAAAGCCTCAAAAAAGCCAATGAACTGTTGACATCGAAGCTCGATATATAACCAAATCTATTTGAAAGAGTATCTTATTTACAGTATCTTTTCACAAGCACTTCTGCCTGAGTGGTGCCTAAAGATGCAGCCAACTTAAAATCACTGCACGCCCTTGAGTTTTGCTTTAGATATATTCTTAAAGAGCCCCGGCTTAGATAAGCATCAGAATATTCCTTATCTACACTTATAGCGTCATTATAAGCTGACATCGCTTCATTCAGTTGACCAAGTTTTTGATGACCTTTACCTTTAAGCGTGTGAGCTAAAACGTTGTCTTGCTCCAACTTAATTGCCTTTTCAGTAAAGAAGATAGTATTTTCATAATCTTTTAAACGATAGTAAAAATCACTCGCAATGCTTAAATGGGCATTAACATTAAGTGGATCTTCCTTGATCACTCTGCGGAAATCCTCTAAAGCTTTATCATACTCTTCAAGCTCTTCAAAAGCCCTACCACGATTATAAATCGTTTTTATATCTCGGGGTTGCATACGAAGATATTCCGTATAGGCTTCAACTGCTTTTTCATATTCCCCTTTACTGAAAAGTTTATCTCCTAATTCTGAATTCTCATTCTTACAACCAAGAACAATAATCAAAACAGTGAGGATTAAAAAATGGCGCATAGATATTACTTAATAAAAAAAGTGCTCAGATCTAATTCTGCCACTCTTCATGCAAAGATATGTAAATAATTATCAAAGCGATTCTAAAAAGGACTTGACGGCAGTCCAATAGTCTTTTGAATCGGAAAATTTAGACCAAAGGGCCCTCGAACCGTGGTTTCCTGAAGTAACCGGTAAAAAATATTTCTTCTTATCGGATGGGATCGCCACGTATATACCCCACCATGTATTCTTCTCATCTCGCGCAGAAGTCACAAAAACAGGTTGACTTATTTTACCGGCGCTAGAAGTTATAAAATCGCGGGCTTTCCCTTGAGATACAAAGTATTCTCCAGGAGAGAATGCGAGTACAGCAGAAATTTCATCACCAAGATCTCCAGCTAATTTTAGCGATAACGCTGAAGAGTAAGAGCTTCCCCAAATAAGTAGTTTACTATTGGCATAGTTTTTCGCAGCAAACTTAATGGCTGCTTGCATATCAGGAATAGCGTTGACATATTGAGTCTCCTTCATTTCCTTCAATGCATTTTGTTTAGTGATATTTTTGACTCCGTTTACTGCTCCTCCCGAGCGAAGATCTACGGCCAGACAATTAAAGCCTAATTTGTTTAATTCCGGAGCAATCTCTTGATATTCTCCTCTGCTCCAATTTGCCTGATGAAAAAGCACTATGAACGGAGCGGTTTTAGGGTGGGACATATAGAGTTCAGCTGCCACTTTTAATCCATCTCTTGCCGTGAAGTACACGGTTTCACTCTTAGCAGCATGGATACCCAGAAGTAATATGGAAACCTGTAGAACTTTTATCATACGTTTTTATAAAGTTTAGCGCCAACTAAAGACTTAATTTAAACGACTGAGTGGATTCTTTACGTTTGAATATTTTTTTAACTCCACCCCGGTATTTCCAATAAACATCTTAGCCTGTACCTTCAGCGGAATCTTGTTCTCATCATCTGAAATCCAGGCTAAAATTGAATCTTCTCCGTCAAAAAGCTTATTCTCCGGCATTAAGGGCTCTAATTTAATCGCCATAAATTTTCCAGCTTTAGTTTTTATTTTCTCTCTTCCCCTATATCTAATATCAAGTTCATAAAACTCATCTTCAAAGAAACCGGACATAGTAAATACGTCGCCCTTCTGCATGGTGTTAAAATCAATTGTGCGCAGATATAGATAACCTGCTAACATATCTCGAATACCTTTTGGCGCAACGTATACTTTTGGTTCTTTAAACTCTCCTGTTTTTTTGTTTTTTACTTTGGCTTCAATCAGATTTACTCTGTGATCAAAACGAACCACCTCATCTTTCTTATACTTGCCCTCGCGTATTTTTCTGTAAGAAATATGGGGCACCAAAGCTGATGAGTCTACATATGCGCCCCAATGGTCATCTACATTAGCAACCCAGTCGACCATTCCTTTCGTTTTACCGAAAATATCCACCTTGTAGCACTCACGACTATTAATTCTATAGAACTTATCATCAATGATCATTTGAGCCTCGCCAATAGTGAAGATGCCGAAGTTTACTTTGTATTCGAGTTTTTCACCACGTGCAAAGGAATTGTATTTAATGGGTGTGTACGTAGGTTCCTCATTACCTGTACCTGTAAAAGCGGTGATGATGAAAAGAAGCAAGACATACTTGATAAATCGATTCATAATCAAGTCAATTTAATCCTTAATACCAGTGACAGCATCAAAGTAAGTGCCAATTTAGACAGCTACATCATTTTCACGTAACGCATCGTTCAATGAGGTTTTTTTATCGGTACTTTCCTTACGCTTACCAATGATCAGCGCACAAGGCACCTGAAAATCTCCTGCCTTAAACTTTTTGGTATATGAACCCGGAATAACTACAGAACGTTCAGGTACGTAGCCCTTAAGTTCTTTTGGTTCGTTTTCGGTGACATCGATAATTTTCGAGCTACCAGTAAGTACAACATTGGCGCCCAATACTGCCTCCTTACCTACCCTCACCCCTTCAACTACAATACACCTAGATCCAACAAATGCTCCGTCCTCTATTATAACTGGCGCCGCTTGCACAGGCTCTAGTACACCTCCTATCCCTACACCACCGCTTAGGTGGACATCCTTTCCTATTTGTGCACAACTTCCCACAGTGGCCCAGGTATCTACCATAGTACCCGAATCCACATAAGCGCCAATATTTACATAAGATGGCATCATAACAACTCCCTTATTCACAAAAGCCCCGTATCTGGCAATAGCGTGCGGTACCACCCGTACCCCCAATCTTTCATAGTTCTGCTTTAAACCAATCTTATCGTGAAACTCGAAAGGTCCTACCTCAATGGTCCTCATCTTCATTAATGGAAAGTAAAGAATCACGGCTTTTTTTATCCATTCATTTACCACCCAGCCATCTTCGGAAGGTTCTGCCACCCTGACCTTACCCTTATCTAGGTCATCCACGGTAGTCTTTATTGCAATTTGAACCTCCTTTTCTTTTAAAAGTGTTCTATCTTCCCAGGCGCCTTCTACTATTTCCCTTAAATCCATTTAATCAGTTAAATTATTTATCATTACCCATGAGTAAAACCAAAATCATACTTGCTTCAATCCTGAAGCCAGTAGATGATTCTCGTACGTACGAGAAGATTGGTTATTCTTTGAGCCAAACAAAGAAATATGAGGTTAATATCATAGGCTTTCAATCAAAAAATATTAATCATGTCGTGCCCGGGATCAACCTCTACCCCGCATTTAACTTTAACAGGCTCAGTATAAGAAGAGTATTTGCCCCTTTGATCTGCCTAAGGTATTACATAAAACTGGCGCCTGATCTTATTATTTTCAACACCCATGAACTTATACTGGCAAGTATCTTATACAAACTAATTTTTGGCGCCAAAATTTGTTATGACGTTCGCGAAAACTATTTTAGAAATATAAAGTATGGACCAGGCTTTTCCAAGTTTTTCAGGCCAGTCTTAGCAGCTTACGTAAGAGGAATTGAATACCTGAGCCGGCCTTTTATTAATCACTATTTTGTGGCTGAAAAAAATTATGAAAAGGAGTTCACATTTACCCTTAAAAAGAGCTCAGTAATTCAGAATAAATTTCATAATATTTATGATACTAAGAGCGCTCGATCCAGGGAATTTAATAAGTTACTTTTCACGGGAACATTAGCTGAAACCACGGGTGTTTTTGAGGCTATCCAACTTGCAATTTCTTTAAATGAAATTAACCCAAAGATAAGCCTAAAAATTGTAGGTCGTGCCGCTCAAAAAAGTACTGCCAACAGGATCCTAAAATACGCTTATCAATACCCGTGGATTTCGCTGATCGGCGGGGGTAATTTGGTTAACCATTCTCAAATAATTGACGCTATTTCCGAGGCCGATTTAGGTCTAATTGGCTATCCCAAAAATAAAAGTACCGATGGCGCTATACCTACGAAAATTTATGAGTACCTCTCACTTCAACTTCCTATAATTCTTCAGCACAACATTCTCTGGGAAAAGATTTGTGCAACCTATAATGCAAGTCTTAACATTGATTTTAAAAGTGTGGATCATGCGGATCTCTGGGAGCAAATTCAAACACATGATTTTTATACTACTCTGCCAGGACCGGAGGTTGAATGGGCATCTGAAGCTAAAAAACTACTGACTTCAATAGAAAAAATATAACCATAAATTACTTATAATCAGATGCTTAAAATAATTCAAATTCTTTAACACTTGAAGTAATTAGCATAAATATCTGTTTACGAGCAGGTAATTTGCCGCGCATTTCCTCTTTCAAAATTCAAATAATAGGTGCCGCAGTCCTAGAATGCCTCGATTGTTTACTGGCTAAAAATGCTTTAATACCTCTCAATCGATGATTTTATCTATTTTTAAATATTAGTAAAAAAAAATTTTAGATTAGACTAAAAATTATATATTTGCTTGAAATTAAAGTGAATGTTAAGCTTTGCCGAAGAAAATTATTTAAAAGCAATTTATCACCTCGCGGAACAGTCCGGACAGAGTGTTTCCACTAACGCCATCGCTGATGAGCTTAATACCAAGGCGGCATCGGTAACGGATATGATTAAACGACTCTCTTCAAAAGGGGTCCTCTCCTATCAAAAATACAAAGGCGTTTACGTTTCAGAAGCAGGTAAAATTGCCGCCCTTCAGGTAATCAGAAAGCACAGACTTTGGGAGACTTTTTTAGTGGCAAAATTAAAGTTCAATTGGGATGAAGTTCATGAGGTAGCTGAGCAACTTGAACATATCAAATCTCCCCTATTAATTAAGCGCTTGGACGAGCTCCTTGGACACCCAAAATTTGATCCGCATGGCGACCCGATTCCCGATGAAAACGGGGAGTACAAAGAGAAGCCTAAGACACCACTTTTCGAACTTCAAATTGAACAATCCGGGATAGTGGTAACTGTGCAAGATGACAGTCCGGCTTTCCTTCAATATTTAGATAAAATAGGCATCTATATAGGGGCAAAAATTAAGGTGATTGATAAGGTAGAATTTGATGGTTCTATGGAGATCCAAATCGATGGCAGAAAGACCAATTTCATTTCAAAACAAGTGTCAGAAAACATATGGTTAACCGAATAATATTTTCACTCCTTATACTTGTATTTAGTTGCTCAGTGGATAGGAAAAACGAAAGCAACACTCCACTGACAATTGTTACTACCACCGGCATGATCGCAGATGCTACTAAGAACATTGTTGGTGATTCCGCTGAAGTGATAGCCTTAATGGGTCCTGGCGTAGACCCTCATTTATACAAGGCCACTCAAGGAGATCTTGAAAAATTAACCAATGCAGATATCATCGTTTATAACGGGCTACATCTCGAAGGTAAAATGGGCGAGGTGCTGAAAAAACTATCGCGCGTTAAATCCGTGATTGCAGTTGCAGATGGTGTTGATCCTTCCCTTTTAAAGACGGCTCCTGAATTTAACAATAGTTATGATCCCCACATTTGGTTCGACGTTAAGTTGTGGCAAATAGCTGTTCAGCATCTGAGCAGTGAGCTTGGTAAAAATCACCCTGATGCAAGTGTCTATTTTGATTCTAATTTCAAAAGTTATAAAAGCAGATTAGATACCCTGGACCAATGGGTAGCTGAAAGGATTACTGAAATTTCAGAAGAAGGCCGGGTTTTGATTACTGCCCACGACGCGTTTGGTTATTTCGGAACGGCCTATGGCTTGGAAGTAAGAGGTCTTCAGGGCATTTCCACCCTTTCAGAGTATGGCTTAAGAGATGTTGCAAATTTGGTTGATTATATAGTTGAAAAGCAGATTAAGGCAGTTTTTGTAGAAACTTCAGTTTCAGAAAAAGCCATTAATGCTGTAGTGGAAGGCTGTCGGCAAAAGGGGTTTAATGTGACTATTGGTGGAAATCTATTCTCAGACGCCATGGGAGCGGAAGGAACTCCGGAAAGCAACTATACAGGCATGGTACGCTCAAATGTGAATACAATTGTTAATGCACTAAGATGACAGACGCGACTAAAAACGATATTGTATTAGAAATTCATGATTTAACGGTTTCTTACGACCGTAAACCCGTACTGTGGGATGTTGATCTATCTCTTCCTCAAGGGAAGCTTATAGGCATCATTGGGCCAAATGGCGCTGGTAAATCTACTCTGATAAAATCAGTAATGGGTTTGGTACCTAATAGCAGCGGGTACGTGCGGCTCTTTGATCATAATCTGGATGATGTAAGAGCCAAGGTAAGTTACATTCCGCAACGTGAGTCTGTAGATTGGGATTTTCCTGCTTCAGTACTTGATGTGGTTTTAATGGGTAGATATGGCAAACTTGGCCTGTTTAAGAGACCCAGAAAGGCGGATAAAGAAGTAGCTATGGATTGCCTTCGTAAAGTAGGCATGGAAGCTTATATGGAACGTCAGATTTCTCAGCTTTCCGGAGGTCAACAACAGCGCGTATTTCTGGCCAGAGCTTTGGCTCAACAAGCGGATCTATATTTCATGGATGAACCCTTTGCCGGGGTGGATGCAGCTACAGAAAAGACCATTATTAGCATTCTAAGTGAAATGACCGAGAGAGGTAATACCGTTGTAGTTGTTCATCATGATCTGCAATCCATAAGTGAGTATTTCGATTGGGTGATCCTGCTGAATATGCGTTTAGTAGCTTACGGACCGACAGAAGAGGTCTTTAACCAGGAATTACTGCAAGAGACCTATGGTGGTAAGCTTACCCTATTAAGTGATGTAGGTAACCTTATGAAAAGAAAACGCTTTCCAAACAGAGAGGCTAAACCTGCTAAAAGAATTTAGTATGGATACATTCCTGGACTTCTTTTCATTCTCTGATCCAAATGTGCGCTATGTCGTATTAGGTTCAATTTTATTGACTTCCAGTTCCTCCATTGTAGGTTGTTTCACTTTCTTAAAGAAAAAAGCCCTTGTTGGGGATGCTGTAGCACATGCTGTGCTACCTGGCGTATGTCTATCCTTCTTACTCACGGGAGAAAAAAACCCTTTTGTATTAATTATTGGGGCTTTCATTACGGGTTGGTTATCGTTGTTCATAATAGATGCTATCTCCGGCAGGTCTAAAATCAAGGAAGATACAGCCATTGGCCTTATTCTGTCCGTCTTCTTTGGCATAGGTATTCTTATTCTTACCGTCATTCAAAAGTCAGGAGCTGCCACGCAAACCGGTTTGGACTCATTTCTATTTGGAAAGGCCGCTTCGCTTGTAGGGCAAGACTTAATCGTTTTTGGGATAGTCGCTTTATTACTATTCCTATCGGTATGGCTGCTTTTTAAAGAATTTTCTCTCCTCTCATTTGACGAAGCTTTTGCACAGACAATAGGTTTACCCGTACGTAGCATTGAACTGGTATTAACCACGTTAACAGTAATGGCCGTAGTGATAGGCATTCAAGCCGTGGGCGTGGTTTTGATGGCGGCCATGCTTATTACACCCGCAGCCGCAGCCCGCTTCTGGACAGATAAAATTAAAGTTATGATAGCTCTGGCAGCCATTTTTGGTTCCCTAAGTGGCCTTATCGGAGCTTACATTTCATATGCCGCCCCTTCAATGCCCACGGGGCCCTGGATAGTGGTGGTGATCTCCACCATTGCTTTTATCTCTTTTTTCATGGCGCCGGGTAAGGGCATTATATATCGGATGAGAAATCAGTCGAGAATTAAAAAGCATATTAATGATGAGAACATCCTTAAAACGCTCTATCAGCTGAGTGAAGAGGAAAAAAACTTCTACGAAGCAAGAACCGTTGACGGTATCTTAAGCAAGCGTAAATTCGATAAAGGAAATTTAGAAAGCGGTTTAAGACGATTAAAAAATGAGGGGTTCCTCAACAACGATAATGGATTCTGGAAACTGACGCTGGAGGGAAAAGAAAAAGGACAACGTATTGTAAAGCTGCATAGGTTATGGGAGCTATACCTCACGGAGTATCTCAAAATTGCACCTGATCATGTACATGACGACGCGGACACCATAGAGCATATTCTTACACCTGAGCTGGAGGCCAGACTGGAAAAATTATTGGATTACCCAACTGTAGACCCGCATGAATCGGAAATACCTTATAGATAGCTGAGAGCTTAGGGCTGAGAGCAAAGAGTTTGATGCATAAACAACAGAAGAATAGATACATGGCAACATTCAGATTTCAAGAATTACAAATATGGCAGGAAGCAATTGAGCTGACTGATGCTTTACCAGATGTTGCTGACGCCGCAGAAGAAAAAAAGAAATTCAAATTTGCAGAGCAGCTACGAGGAGCTGTTATGAGTATTTCAAATAATATTTCTGAAGGCTCAGGGTCATTTTCGAACAAGGACTTTGCTCATTTTCTAAACATGTCCAGGCGTTCAATTTTTGAGGTTGTAAATATTTTGACCATTTTCCATAGAAGGAAATACATAGATTCAACATTCTATCTCGAACAAGCTGATAAGCTCGATGTACTAAGCAGAAAAATCACAAATTTCAGAAAAGCCCTTATTTCAAAGCACTAAGCTCTCAGCGCTATGCACGCAGCTCAGATCATACTAGCCGGTTCTTTAGTCGCCATTTCATGCGGGCTACTGGGGTGCTATCTTATACTTCGCAAGATGGCCATGGTAGGAGATGCAATTTCTCATGCTGTTTTGCCGGGAATCGTGATTGCTTTTTTACTCCATGGTTCAAGGGATTCGATAACTATGCTGGTTGGGGCCGGAATTATTGGCATGGCAACAACTTTTTTAATCGAATTCTTCCATAAAAAGGGTCAGCTCCAAACAGATGCTTCAATAGGCGTAACGTTTACCTGGTTGTTTGCCGTAGGAGTAATTCTAATATCTGCGTATGCGGGACAGGTGGACCTGGATCAAGACTGCGTGCTTTACGGAGAGATCGCCTACGTACCTATCGACCTTTGGATTACTGATGCAGGTACGATCATGGGACCCAGAGTGATGTATATAGCAGGTTCCGTATTGCTTATACTGCTTATTTTTATTGGTTTTGGCTACAAAGA
>ERZ1740059.703-NODE-703-length-17193-cov-4.704400_pt1 | contig 17193 bp, 14 predicted proteins | sample MGYA00581744_ERZ1740059 | MGnify/ENA primary metagenome ERZ1740059 (study PRJEB43018, sample SAMN04849738) | marine metagenome | isolation source: floating plastic debris | place: Pacific Ocean | collected 2008-08-28 | study: EMG produced TPA metagenomics assembly... | reverse complement strand
GTCGATCTTTGTTCCCGTGCCACTTGTGCAGTCAACTTCAATAAAGCCGCCTGATTGGTGAGCGAACCCGTAGACCATACTCAACCCGAGGCCAGACCCTTCCCCGGTCGATTTCGTCGTAAAGAACGGCTCAAAGATACGCTCTTGGATTTCGCTTGGAATTCCGGGACCGTCATCTTGGAAACTGATCGTCACAAATTCCACGGCTCGGCTGTCCGGTCCTGCTAAGCCCGTCGGAAGAGCGACCCTTTGCACCGACGTATTGATCGACAAACCACCACCGGACCCTGCTGCGTCTCGCGCATTAATCGCGAGGTTTAAGACGGCGTCCTCGAGTTGGTGGGGATCGGCCAGCACACGAACGGGTCGGTCTGGCAGGTCGACATCTACTCTGAAATCCTCTCCGAGTGTGCGTTGCAACAACGTCGACTGCCGATCCAGAAACTCTCCAATATCTATTGTCTCCGGGCTTAGGCGCTGCACACGGCCAAAAGACAGAAGATGAGACGTCAATTCCGCGCCACGGCGCACGGCAGCGACGATGTCTTCGATGCTCCTATCCTGAGAGTCTTGTGTCTCCGCCAACGGCAAAAGTTCGGCATTGCCCCGAATGACCGCCAGAATATTGTTGAAGTCATGTGCGATCCCGGCGGTTAGTTGACCAACGGCCATCATCCGTTCGCTCAGTCGCAAGCGTTCTTCTGCCTCACGCTCATTTGTGATCTCAAGAGACGTGCCGCGGTAGCCGATAAAGGCCCCATTGGCGGAAAACACGGGCTGAGCACTGATGCGCCACCAAGACAGGCGTGCGCCGGGTTCGGCGCGAGAGTATTCGAAACTCTGAATGGGCCTGAACGCATTCACCGTCTCGCGAAGTGCTTCCCAATCTGAACCATCTTCGGCATCCTCTCGAACGCCTTCAAGCTCCCAAAGTCGCCTCCCCATAGTTTCGGACGCTTTGACAAGCCGCGTATGCGGGTTCGCAGCAGCAAGATAAGAAAATCGGAACGATGTATCGGTCTCCCATAACTGATGCGCGGCTGTTGCGGCAAAATCCTGCAAACGTCCTTCGGACTGCGTCAAACGCTCGTTGGACTTTTTCAGGTCCTCAATTGACCCCTCTACTGCCTTTGCCATGGGGCGGAAGATCAAAAACACTTCGCCAACGATCAAAGCGAGAATGAGCAACCAGTTGAGGGACAGAAGCAATTCAATGCGCTCCGTGGACAATTCTTGCGCCTCTAGGGTGGCCTGATCGAGCTGGTCCAGGAGGGACACAAGAGGCTCTTCGAACCGGCGTGCAATTTCGCCGACGGCATCCCCCTCAGCCTCGCCCACGGCGACACGCCAGGCCTCTTGTGTGAACTCTGCCAGGACCGTTGTTCCAGTAAGAGCGGTGCGGTCAGCCGGAACTTGAAGAGGCACGTGATCGTCCGGCCGCATACATGGCCCACCGGCGGCCAAAACGTCTTGCATCACTGTGAGGTCGCGCGTTGCCAGAGCGCGCTGTGAGCTCTCCATCAAATGTACGCAGGCCGCCAGGATGCTTTTGTAGTATCCGCGTTCATTCACACGGGTCTGCCCTCGGATTTCGGACACACGGTAGAGCGTCCAGCCAATCCGCTGAGAGAGCATGCGCTGACGGCCAGACAGGTTGATTTCAATCGCCGAGACCGCCTGTTGGTTGGTCACAAACCGCGACCCTGCGAATTGCAGTGTCGACAACACGACGATCAGGGCTAGACCGAGCGTATATGCTTTTCGAGGTGATGCTGTCCGATGTCGCATCCAATCTCCAGGACTACTTCAGACCAAAGCATGTATGCTGAGGCGAAATTGACTGCTTTTAATCAACTTTAAGGCATTCACTTTAATTTGTCATGTATTGAAAACAAAGAAGAAAATGGACGATCCGAAACTGAATTGAGCCCGGAAGCGGAGCTTCAAAAGTCTTCCGGCAACGGCCAAACAACACTGTAGCCAGTCAAACTCCTTGGCCATCTATGACGGCTCCAGCACCATCCTCACTTGGGGTGATGTGCTCAAATTCATCGTTCTTCAAAGTGGCGAGGTTGGGCAATTCTCAGAGCCTGAATTGAGATTGAGAAGAAAGGATGTTGAGGATCTAGTGAGCGCTTCGCTCAGTAAGAGCAGCCAGACGCCAAGCTTAGCGTCCGCTATACCCGAGGCAACGGCCGTGGCCATTTCGGGGGATCAGATCGCGGCCGTTGGAACGGACAAATACATCCTCGGCCTCGCTGGTCCGGGCACCGAAAAGATTGATCTGGGCGGACAACGGGTGATCCCGGGCCTCATCGACAGCCACACCTACATCATCCGCCAGGGCAACAATTTCGCCATGGAGCTGCGCTGGGATCATGTGCCCTCGCTCGCCGACGGGCTGCGCATGCTGAAAGCGCAGGCGGAACGCACCCCGGCGGGCCAGTGGATCCGCGTTGTGGGCGGCTGGTCAGTCGATCAGTTTGCCGAACGCCGCCTGCCCACGATTGATGAGATCAACGCGGTGGCCCCTGATGTGCCCGTTTACGTGCTGCATCTCTATGACCGTGCGTGGCTGAACAAGGCGGCCCTGCGCGCGCTCGGGATCGACAAGCATTTCTACGAGCCATTCGTCTCGGGCCGTCTGGAGCGAGATGACAATGGCAACCCGACGGGGCTGGCCATGGCTCGCCCGAATGCGCAGCCACTTTATGCGCTGCTCGATATGGCGCCGAAGCTTGATTTCGAGCAGCAGATCACGTCTACGAAGCACTATTTTAAAGCGCTCAACGGCCTCGGCCTGACCTCCGCGCTCGACTGTGCCGGTGGGTTTCTGAACTATCCCGATGATTACGGTGTGATCGCCGAGCTTAACAAACGCGGCGAGCAGACCGTGCGCATCGGCTATCAACTTTTCGCCCAGCGCCCGCTCTTTGAGCTCGATGACTTCAAGCGCTGGAATGACGTGGTGAAGCCGGATGAGGGCAATGACTACCTCAAATGCGTGGGCGCGGGTGAGATGCTGGTGGCCTCCGCCTATGACTTTGAGGATTTCAGCTACCCCCGCCCCGAGCTGCCCAAGCGGATGGAAAGCGATCTGCGCCCGGTGCTGGAGTTTCTCTTTGAAAATCGTTGGCCCATCCGCTTCCACTGCACCTATGAGGAAAGCGCCCACCGGTTGCTCAGCCTCATCGAAGAGGTAGGCCAAAACAAAGGCCTCGAAGAGCTCAATTGGATCTTCGACCACGGCGAGACGATTTCCGAAGGCACGATGGAATGGGTGGCCCGGATGGGTGGCGGAATCAGCTACCAAAACCGCATCGCCTTCCAGACGACGGCCTATCGCGCGCGGTACGGCGAAGACGCGCTGCGCGAAGTGATGCCGGTTAAAAAGATGATGGCCTCCGGCGCGCCGCTGGCGGCAGGGACGGATGCGACGCGCGTCTCCTCCTACAACCCCTGGCTCGCGATTCACTGGGCCGTCAGCGGCAAGGGCCGGGGCGGAGATGCGATCTGGGATGCGGCGAACCGTCTTGACCGACATGATGCCCTGCGTCATTGGACTGCCGCTGGCGCTTGGTTCAGCCGCGAGCAAGGCAAGAAAGGTCAGATCAAGCCCGGGCAACTGGCCGATATTGCCGTGCTCGACCGCGATTACTTCACCGTTGCTGAGGATCAGATCACCGAGATTGAAGCGGATATGACGCTGGTGGGCGGCAAGATTGTCTATGCCAAGGCGGGCTTTGCGGCGCATGCGCCTGCACCGCTGCCCGAGCTACCCGATTGGTCGCCCGTGCCTATCTTCGGGGCACCCGGCGCTGCGGCGCATGGGCCCAATGATATGGCGGCGGAGTGATCCCATGCTGGACCAATCTGGCCTAAAGATCACCTTTAGCGAAAGCGACACCAAGGGCCGCTACGGCGCGTCCTTAGCCGGTGTGCTGAGCGAGGCAGATTTGACGATTTCCAAAGTGTCACCGAGCCTTGTTATCGCCGATCACACCTACGTGCCGGACGAAATGCGCGGACGCGGGATGGCGCAGGCCCTGGCGGCTCAACTGGTGGCGGACGCACGCGAAAAGGGGCAGCGGATCGTCCCGCTCTGCCCCTTTGTGCGGGCCTATGCCGAAAAGCACAGAAAGGATCTGGTCGATGTCATCCAGTGGTAGTGTTGCGGGCCCCGCGCCCGCAAATTCCGCCTGGGCGCCCTTCCGCTATCGCGCCTTCGCGCTTTTGTGGACGGCCACGCTGATCTCCAATGTCGGCACGTGGATGCACGATGTGGGCGCGGGCTGGCTGATGACGACGCTCAATTCGTCACCCGCCGTGGTGTCGCTTGTGCAGGCTGCAACGACACTGCCCGTCTTTCTCTTCGCGCTCTATGCGGGCACGCTGGCAGATCGGCTGGACAAGCGAAAGATGCTGATCACGGTGAACGTTCTGTTGCTGGTGCTGATTTCCGTGCTCACTGTTCTGGTGCATCTGGGCATGATGACACCCCTGCTTCTGATCCTTTTCACCCTGGCTATCGGCACAGGCACCGCCTTTATGGCACCGGCCTGGCAGGCGATCGTACCCGCCCTTGTGCCGCGTGACGCGCTTCAGCCGGCCATCGCGCTCAATTCCATGGGCATCAATATCAGTCGTGCGATTGGTCCCGCACTCGCCGGAGTTCTAATCGCATCCGTCAGCCTGTCTGCGCCATTTGCCGTTAATGCGGCCAGCCACATCGTGATCATCGCCGCACTTTTGCTATGGAGATATGAAGGCGGCAGCACCAAGACCTCTCAGCCTGTGTTCAACGCCATGCTGACCGGTCTGCGCCATGTCGGTCACAACCGCGCGCTCAAGCACACGCTGGTCCGGTCATTCGCCTTCTTCATCTTCGCTTCCGCCTACTGGGCGCTTTTGCCCCTCGTGGTGCGGGGGATCGACGAAGGTGGAGCCCGGCTTTACGGAATGCTTCTGACGCTGATTGGCACTGGCGCGGTCCTTGGCGCGCTTACCTTGCCGAAATTCCGCGCGAAGCTCGACGCAAGCGCCATGGCGGCCAGCGGCACGGTCGGCACCGCCTTGGCCATGGCCGTTTTAGCCACGGCGACCACACCCTGGCTGGCCTACATCGCGGCCCTTCTGGGCGGGTTCAGCTGGATCGCTGTGCTGACCACATTCAATGTCTCCGCCCAAACGGCCCTGCCCAATTGGGTTCGGGCGCGGGGGCTTGCCGTGAACTTGATGGTCTTTTTCGGGTCCATGGCCTTTGGCTCTGCCTTGTGGGGGCAAGTGGCCACGTTCACATCGACGCCTCTTGCCTTGCTGATCGCCGCCATGGGTCTGCTCTTTGGCCTCGTGCTCACGCGCAACGTCAAGCTTGGACAGGGCGAGCACCTCGATCTGACCCCATCCATGCACTGGCCCGCACCCGATGTCGCGCTTGATCCCGAGGGCCTTGGCAGCCGTGGCCCCGTTATGGTCAAGGTCCAATATCGCATCCGAAAAGCTGATGAGGCTGCGTTCCTCGAAGCTATGCAGGAATGGTCGGGTGAGCGGTGGCGCAACGGTGCCTATGAGTGGCACGTTTTCCAAAGTGCCGAGGATCCTGAGCTTTGGGTTGAAGCCTTCATGCTTTCATCCTGGGAGGAACATCTGGCCCAGCATGAGCGCGTTTCGCAGGAAGACAAGCATCTGCAGGACAAGGTGCGCCGGTTTGATATCCGCGAGAGCGGTCCGGTAGTGAGGCACCTGATCGCGCCATGACTGGAGATGCAGGACATGTGTCTGGCTGGTCCGCGAGGGTAGCAGCCTGTGCCATCGCGGCCGCGACACTGCCAATGGCGCCCACATGGGCGGGTGAAAACAGGCTTGGGGCCACGATTTACGGTCAGCTGAACTTCGGCGTGCTTCAGGTCAACAACGGCGCGGGCCGAGAACGCTATGTGGCGGAAAACCCTAGCATCCCAAGCCGCGTGGGCGTCAGGTGGCTCTTTCCACTTCAAAATGCGTCCACGCTCACGATCCAGTTGGAAACGGGTTTGGGTCTTACAAATCTGAGCGAAGTCTCACCGACCAATGACACGCTAGAATTTGATTTTCAACGCACAGATCTGCGTCTGTACGAGCTCATCTACGCCTCCGACGCGTGGGGCCGCCTGTCATTGGGGCAAGGCAGCATGGCCTCGGATGGTGCGTCAGGCGCTGATCTTTCGCGCACCGGGCTCGCCCTGGGTCCAGCTGTTGGCGATTTGGGCGGGAGCACTCAGTTTCTTGCACCGGACGGGTCAGCCACTGGCGTCTTTGTGGAGGATGTGTTCGACGATTTGTCAGGCCTGCGGAGGTTTCGATTGCGCTATGACACGCCCTCTTGGAACGGGCTCACACTGTCTTTTGCGCATGGCACAGACATTCTGCGGCGCGGCCGAAATCTGGATTTCACCGACATGGCGTTGACCCATAGTTTTGACACGGAAAACGTCATCCTAGAGGCCATCGCCAGCTACGAATGGGTCGATCGCGTGGAAGAACGCGCCGTGGCCTCTGCATCTCTTCTCCACAAACAAACCGGCCTCAATGCCGCTGTGGCGACCGGCGCTAATCAGCGTGGGGAGGGTGGTTATGTGTACGCAAAACTTGGCGTGACCGGCGATTTGACCCGACACGGACCAAGCGCCATCGCGGTGGCGTACTATAACGGTGATGATCTAGGGGGCAAAGGCTTGCGTTCGGAGGCGATTGGCATCGGCGTGACGCAGACAATCGAGGCCTGGAACCTCGATCTGGTGGCAGCATGGCGGCGATATGACGTGACATCACCCATGCAAGCTTTTCGACATGTGGACGTGATCATGCTCGGTGCCAGATGGCAATTTTAGCCTGCCAACCAATGGGCGCAGCTAGAGCCAGGGCCGGGGCTTCTTGCTAATAGAATAGAGCTTACCACCAACAACGCAGACTTCTCTGCCTGGAGTGGGTGATCGGCCGAAAGGCCGGGCGGATGTTGCCGCCCGGCCAGTTTGCCTTACTCAGCGGGTTCGGAGAACTTCGCGGCGTCCTCGGACCCACCGGTAGCATTGCCTTCGGAATAGGATTTCGCACCCGTTCCCGCAAGCTTGCCACCCTCTACGATCAGGTATTCGTCGCGGATCGGGCGGCCTTCAAAGTAGCACTCCAGGATCTCACGCACACCGGCAGCGTAGCGTGCCTGCGCAGACAGAGATGTGCCCGAGATGTGTGGCGTCATGCCGTGGTTTGGCATTGACCGCCAGGGGAGATCTCTTTCCGGCGGCTGTGGGAACCAGACATCGCCCGCATAGCCCGCAAGCTGCCCGGATTCCAGCGCATCCACGATGGCCTGACGGTCACAGATCTTGCCGCGCGCCGTGTTGATCAGATAGCTGCCGCGCTTCATCCGCTTGAGCATCTGTGCGTCAAAGAGATGCTCGGTCTCGGGGTGCAGCGGGCAGTTGATGGTGATCACGTCGCAATGGGGCACCATGTCCTCAACCGTGTCATGCCAGACGAGGTTCAGCTCTTCCTCGACCTCCGCAGGCAGGCGGTGACGATCGTAGTAGTGCAGTTTTACTTCAAAGGGATGCAGACGGCGCAACACGGCCAGACCGATCCGGCCCGCCGCCACTGTTCCAACATGCATGCCTTCGAGGTCATAGGACCGGGCAACGCAGTCGGCGATGTTCCATCCGCCTTTGACCACCCATTGATAGGACGGGATGTAGTTGCGCACGAGGCTAAGGATCTGCATGACCACGTGCTCTGCCACGCTGATCGAATTGCAGAATGTGACCTCGGCTACCGTGACGCCCCGCTCCATCGCCGCGCTCAGATCGACGTGATCTGATCCGATGCCAGCTGTCAGCGCCAGCTTGAGGTTGGGCGCCTTGGCCATCCGCTCTTCGGTGATGTAGGCAGGCCAGAACGGCTGAGAAATCACGATTTCAGCGGCTTCGATCTCTTTTTCGAGAACCGAATTCGGGCCGTCCTTGCTGGTGGTGACAACGAACTCGTGGCCGTTGGATTCCAGGTACTTCCGCAAGCCCAACTCGCCCGATTTGCTGCCCAACAATTCGCCGGGCGTGAAATCAATGGATTTGGGTGTAGGCGCTGTTTGTCCGTCGGCGTATCCGGTAATTTCCGGGATATCATCGCGCGCATAGGATGTGGGGTGACCGTCTTCGGGGTCCTCGTAGAGAACGCATACGACTTTTGCCATTTTCGGTGTTTCCTCCGCATGAATGTGAAATGAGACCCTCGGCGGAAGCTACCGTTCTTTTGTGGTTGCGCGTTTGAAAAGCATGAGGGCCGTGAAGCTGCCTGAGTGCGTCTGTGCGTGGCTCAGGTGGCGACACCGCGACTGCATCACACCTCAGCGTCGCCGTCCAATTGAAAGTCCTGTGCCTTGATAGACGTCATGTATCAAATGTCTGGGCTGATAGTGTCGAAGGCCTTTGAAAGATCAGACGTGGAAACAGCTTCAAAGAGTGCGCGGGTCATCTTGGCCATCGGTTGGCGGTCCGAGAGCGCAAGGCCGATTGTGTTGCGCGTGTCGTCTCCGGCAATTTGGTGAATGTCGAACTGATCCTCCAAACCGTAAAGTGGCAGCAGTTTTGCGGGCACTATGCTGACCCACCCGCCATGGCGGATATGTGCACAGACGGTCAAAAAGGAATTTGCCGTGACCTGCGCTTCGAGCGACACGTTGTTGCGGCGGGCTGCAGCGTCCAGAATGCGCCTGTTCTGCATGTCTTCGCTCAAAAGACAGAGCGGCTCTTTTTCCAACCTCTCCCAGGGCACGGTTGCTTTATCAGGGAAATGGTTCCGCCTACTGATGACAATGTAGCGCTCCACGTAGAGCGGCAGCTCTATCACGCGTTGCAACGGCTCACTGTCCAGATAGGTAATGCCACCATGCAGATCCAAACTGTCGAGGCCCGCCTGGATTTGTCTCGACGTGATGGCTTGCAGATCGATTTTGGCAAAGGGATGTGCCGCTAGAAAGTACTCGGTAAACAGACCGGTGATCGGCATGGCAGCTGGGATCACACCGACCTTTAATGTTCCGCGAAGATCGGCTGAAACTTCGGCCAGATCGAGTTTGAGACTGTCAAAATCTGACGATATCTGCTGGGCCCAAGCCAACACGCGTTGGCCTTCGGTGGTGAGGCCAAAAAACGCGTGATCGCGCTCCACAAGCCGCACCCCGAATTCGTCTTCAAGCTTTCTCAAGGCCGCAGAAAGCGTGGGTTGTGTCACGTTGCAAATGTCTGCGGCGCGCGCGAAATGGCCCTCGCGCGCGAGCACCGTGAAGTAGTGAAGATGGCGTATCAGCATAGTCCGAAACCCACATGGGCTATTGGCAAAGGCCGGTATTCTGGACAGGTTGGCAAAAGGGCTAAGCGCCGCGCGAGCTGACAATCCATTGTCAAAGTGATGGCAGTATGGCTAATCTAAAGGCCACGCGTCTAGGGATATAATTTTATGCAGTCTTTCTTCGCACGAAGGCTGCCAAGACCCAAAGCCACAGCGATTTTCGTAGCCGGGGTTGGAGGCACAGTTGCCATCGCAGCACTACTTGCGATCGGGAACGCAGTTGATGTGGCATTGGTGATCGCCCCGTTCGGCGCCAGCTGCGTCCTTATCTTTGGGCTGCCAGACGGGCCACTTTCACAGCCGGCAAACGTCGTAGGCGGCCACATGGTTTCGGCGGTCGCCGGAATGATTGCGATATCGCTCTTTCCGGATTTTTGGTTTTATCCTGCGCTTGGCGTGGGCCTGGCGATTGCAGCGATGGCTGCGTTTCGGGTGACGCATCCACCCGCTGGCGCCAACCCGGTGGTCATTGCGGGGCTGGATCCGGGATGGTGGTTCCTGTTGATCCCAGTTTTGGCCGGAACCATCTTGCTGGTATTATGCGGCGTTCTCTATCACCGGCTGACAGGCAAGCAATATCCCTCGCAGGGGTGAAGAGTCTCCGGCCGGGCAGAAGCACTGTTTTGGCGACAATCTATGGGTCTGGGCGGTGCACCGCGTGCGTGCGCAAAAACACGTGCAACCTCCTGGAGGACACCCCAGAGATCAACCAAGCGCAAGGCGTCGCGCTACTTGAAGACTTGACCAAAGCAATGGGAGCAAACTCAAATACGCAGAGCCATAAACCCTCATTCCATTCTGCGGTTCAGCACCCTGATCGGTGTTGCAGAGTGGACTGGCATGCGGGATAACAGCTCAGTCTCTCTGAAACGAGTGACTTATCCGGGCGGACGCGACATATGCGGGGGAGATTGAATTGGCACTAAGCAAGTCGGCGCTGAAGTTGATAGCCAAAGAAGTTGTTCCGGCTATGCCCAAGACTGGCACGGCCTGTATCCTTGGGTTCCCGAGGCTGAGCAACTCCCGCGAAGAACTGTCCGAGATATTCGGAGTTTCTTTAGATGATGCCTCATTCGCCGCCATTTTGAAGGGCATCGGCTTTGGTGATCAGGTCGTATTGGACGTGTCTGATTATGAAAAGCCAGACATGGTCGCCGATCTCAATTTCCCCTTGCCCGACAACTTCGGCAAGTATGATCTGGTCGTCGACAACGGCACCATTGAGCATGTGTTCAACATCGGGCAAGCGATGATGAACTGCGCGTCCCTTTGTGCGGTGGGCGGGGTGATTTTCCATAACAACCCGGCGAATTGGTTCAACCATGGCTTTTACAATCTCAGCCCGGCCGCCTATTTTGACTTTTACCAGGCGAACGGTTTTGAGGTTCGTGTGTTCCTACGCGATTGCGGGAACGGGGCCTATCGGGAGCTTCAATACAAGCCGAAAGTGACGAAGATCCTGCAACAGAAAAGATATGTGATCCACGCCGTCGCCAAGAGGATCGAGGAACAGCCCTTAAAGTTCCCGATGCAAGCGCGTTACGCGGAACACATTTGGCAGGGATCGAACGTGGCACAGTCATAGCTTTAACGCCTGGGACGAAGCCCTCTTGCCGCGTTCCGAGAAAGGGCAGTGCGTCAGGGCTTCCCTGAAATGCTTTCATGCAGGCGTCTCAGGCATCTTGGTTTGCAGACCAGCCGGGCAACGCATCTTTCGGGGTTGATATGTCTCAGAGCGCGGTCTTTAGCTGCCCGTAGTAGATCCGCGCCAGGCGTTCCTCGGCTAGGAACTCTTCCGAAAATGCAGTCGCCTTCTCCCTCATTTCATTCACGCGCTTGTCCAGCTGCGGGTCGCTCAAATGGTAGATCACGTCATTTATGCCGCTCACAAGCTCGACCGGCGGGACATCCATTTTGAGCGTTTCACACATCTGTTCGATCGTATACATGTCCGCGCCACTCAGCACATAGCAGCCTGTTTTCAGACCCTCGATCGTGGTTTGATGCATGAGGCCGGTGTTGATGTCATCAACAACGATGGATGTCGCGGCCAGGCGCAGCATAACCTCTTCGTGCGTCACTGCTTCACGCCCGAAGATCTCATGGATATTGGTCACAGCGTACCCGTTGGAAAACGGTGCGCTCTCCTCCAGGCGGTGATGATCCGCTTCAGTCACCTTGCCTGACCATCGGAATTCCGTCGACCGCATGTGCGGCAGCAAGATCGTGCGGTCTTTCTGGATTGCAAACGGATATGTCGCATCTGGCACGACATTGGGCACCGAAACCGCCTCCGGTAGAAAGCGGCCATAGCCTTGTGCAATCACGAGGGACCCGTGGAACGGGTAGTCATTGAGCGGGCGATAGAGGCCTCCCGGGGCTTCCAGCGGGGGCGAATGCACTTGGAAGAGGATCTTTGCCTTGGGCGGCGCACAGTTGAACACCACGTCATAGATCAGGTTGTTGGCCTGACTTTTTGCATAGATATTATGGATGACGATGAGTTCGGCGCGCTCTACCAGATCCTTTAGTACGTCGGGCCAAGCCGGCAGGCTCGAAAACGCGCCCATTGGGATCCGAAAACTGTTGTTGGGATAGTTCCGCATGATGATTGGGTGGCAGGGTTTGCCAAAGAAATGACCAAGCCACTTTGCGAGGCGCGCAACCGTCCCGGCGACCGGTGTTTCTGAAATGAGCAGGATCATAGTGCGCCCTAAATCACGATATTTCGCGGCTTTAAGCCTCTCTGATACGCTTCTTTGAGAAAGGTGTATGGGTCTTTCCCGAAGATATCCATCAGACAGCTGAGTTTTCGCTGATTGACGACAATGCATATGTCGCCACCCTTGGCCTGGCGCAGATCCACCAAACGGTCTTTGGACATCACCACGATGTCATGGGTCATTTTTTCCTGAACCTGCTCGCGCACGAATTCGTCGACGCCAGAAAACACATCGCCGGACTGGTAGAGATAGAGATCCGCATGGCTGTGCGTATCAAAGAAAAGCTCTGTGTAACCGACAAGGTGCGACAAAAGCATGTAGAGCAAATGTGGGCTGAGCGGTGCATCGGCGACCGGTCCCACGAAGGATGAAAGGACATTGGCAAAGCCGCCAAGCCAGCCATCGGTTCTCAGCGTTTCACCGACGAGGACAAGCGATGCAGACGATGCCAGCCACGGCTCTTCGCGCATCACCAAGGGGTAAGTCTGTTCATGCGTCAAAAGCACGATCGACTCTGCATGGGTCAGGATTTCATCTTCGTGCTCTCTGAGCGTTTCCATATCCATGAAGGCCATGGAAATCCCTGATGTATATGGCTTTACCATCATGTTGGGCTGCCATTCATGGAGCCTGTCTACACACGCTCTCAGGGGATCGCCCAGCTCGCTCAGGACGATCAATTGCCGCCGGCCGATTTCTATCTTTGGCGACTTTCCGATCTGGCTGACATCGCTTTTGAGCGACTCCAAGAGCGACCATATTTCGTGTTCGTTTTTCCACGTGATTTTGACGTCTTGGGGTTTTTCGTTGAACAGATCGAAAAGCTGCAGGTCGAACGACAATTCCTCATCTGCGAAAAGACCGCCGCGGGCTTGCATCTCTGGATCGGAGAACAGTCGCTTCGGCGTGACTGTGACGACCTTGCCGTTGGCGTTCGTGATCGAAAGCGTGTCTGGAAACGCCCTTGTCCGCGGATCGAAGGCGCAGCCGCGAAGGCGGAAATGGCTCGCAACCTCAAGGCAGAGTTGGATGTGTTCGTCATAGATCAGCATGGCGTCATTGCATCCTATAAGAACTGCAGGTTGGAACTGGGTTCGTAAATCTTGTAGTCGATTGTGGGGCGCCTGAGGGTTTCCATCCCCAATCGGACCGACCGTATCTGGTGGGTATGCACGTATTCTGGCAATTGGACGCTGCCATCAATGCGGCTGTACAGCATGGGCGGCGGCAGCATCACACCGACGATGTGAATCCGCGTCCTCCCTGAGGCGACAGCGCATTGCAACGCCGTCGTGAACACCGAACAGCCGTGATAGACCGAGCCGAGTTCTTCGGAAAAACCGTCGCGACCCAGGACCTGAAGCCGCGAAATCTCTGGATGCTGAGCGTCGATTTCGGATGTATCGACCGTGTGCAGGGTGACAATAGAGGTGTCGTCAAGGAGGTTGAGATCCGCTGCGCGCTTTCTGACAAAGCGCGTGTCATTGATGAACAGCACCTCGGGTTTGATATCGTTCTCAAGCAGCCAGAAATACGCGTCATTCAGAGCCCAGACATCCCCCGTGAACGCGGCAACATCTGACAGGTGATCCTTCACGCTGGGCGCGCTGCCGACGATCAACACAGGGTCATTTTCGGTCTTGCCACACAGCACAGCGCGCAGCTTCTCTGGCGAGGTGTGTTCCGAGATGCGCGTCGTCAGGCGCTTGGGTCGGCCAAACTCGTTCCAGTTCGGCACATGTATATGCGTAAAGGTAAAGAGGCTGGCGCAGTTCAGCCCCAGTTGGTTGAGAGGAATGCTTGGCACGCGCTTCAGAAAACAGAACGGATCGGCAAAGCTGGCCTCGATCCGGAGACAGTCTTCCGAGACCAGCGACACCATAATGTCGATCGCGCCCTGCCCGGACACATCAAAAATCAACTCTCCGCCCCAAACCTGAGACACACAGTCGTTGAATACTACCGTCTGAGTACGGGGCCGATATGAGAAATGAAGGAGCCTGTCTCCGGTCGCGGTATCAACCAAATCGACCACCGCATCCTGGCGCAATTTTCCCTTGACAAGTCGGAAGTTCAGGTGGTTTGCATGAGTGATTGGGATCATCAGAACAGGATTTCCTTCGTTCCAGACGTTCGGGCAGTTGTCATCGCCAAGCGTTTTTGCTGCGGTTGAGCGTCAGTGACAATGAATCGCAAAAGTTGCAACGCCCTAATCCGTCTGCCCAAAAATCACAGCCTTACAAATGGGTGAGACCGGGCATGTCGCAAAAACCCCTGATCCAGGCCACCGGCCCGCGCGGCATCGTGACAATCGCTTCATATCGCACCGGATGCAGCATCCGCGGCCGGCTGCTTCTCGGCGGTGAACGTGCGGTGGAAATCTTCGAATTCGCGGTCAAGGGGATCGCAAAAATGGGCGATTTCTGCTCGCACCTCATCTTTGGGATCTTCGTCATGTTTCCGCTTGTTTACACGCTTTGTCAGGAACGAGGGATCGAGCTCGAACGCTTCGACCTCGAGGAACTTGCAAATATCTCTGTAGCCTGCACCGGGATCGGCAAAGAAATCCTCATAGAAAGTCAGATGAAAGTTTTCTGGGCCGAACACGGTCGACCAGATATCCCTGACATGCATTTGGCGAATGTTATGGTACTGGTAGCCGCCGGGATGTCCGACCTGCTTGCGCACATCTTCCACGGTGATCTCGGACAAACTCCGGCTCAGCGAGAAGTGGCTGTAAACGATATGGCTTGGTCGCCGCATCATCTGCAGGATTTTCGCATCAGGATGATGCTTGCGTATTGCCAGAACCTCTTGCAGCCCGAGCGTATTATACCCATCCGTGATGTCTCCTTTGAGCACCCCTGGCTCATCGCGGAATAGGGCTTTGTACGCCTCAAGCGAGAGGGTCGGGTGGCTGGATTTCTCGTCTCGCAACCCGAACACCTTCAGGTTCCAAAATCTCACCGGTTTTTTCACTGGCAGCTTGATTTTGGGGTGCTTGGCCAAAGCCTGGCCAAGCCAAGTTGATCCTGTTCGCGAGGACCCGATGAAAAAAAACATCCTGCGTCGTCTCCCTGCTCATGCCTGCATATGTAGTCTTATCAAACCCTGGAACACAATAGTCGCCCCTTGGTGAGACCATCCCCAAGACCCGGAAAAACCTTCGCTTAACTTGAGGAAAAGCACGGCTGCAGACAGTTTTCCGCTTGCGTGTCTTGGCCTTTCACGTTGTGGAAACTTTCGGCCTTTGGTAAGCGATAGTTGTGCATAGCGCACCAGCTCGATGGAGACGCAGGTATGAACGTCGAGAAATTGATCGCTGGCTCCGAAGGAGACCGCAGCGCCTCGATCCAACGCACCGCATCACGTGTGATTTCGACGGAGGCCAACGCGCTTACAACGATGTCAGAGGCGCTGCCCGAGGATTTCGTCAGGGTCGTCGACCTTGTATTGAACTGCGATGGACGGGTGATCATCGGCGGTATCGGAAAGTCAGGCCACATTGGCAACAAAATAGCCGCAACACTGGCCAGCACCGGCACACCGGCGCATTTCGTCCATGCCGCCGAAGCAAGTCATGGCGATCTGGGTATGGTCACGCCGAAAGACATCTGCGTGTTGATTTCACGCTCGGGCGAAACCACCGAGCTGCGCGACTTGATCGCGTATACACGGCGCTTTTCAATTCCGCTCATTGGCATTTCGGCCAAAAGCGACAGTGCGCTGATGCGTGCCGCCGACCTGCAGCTTTTGCTGCCCGATGCACCTGAGACATGCGCGATCGGGATGGCGCCGACCACCTCGACAACATTGACACTCGCGCTTGGCGACGCGCTGGCAGTGGCCTTGATGGAGCAACGCCAGTTCCAGCCCGATCGCTATCGCGACTTTCACCCGGGGGGCAGTCTCGGCGCACAACTGGCCCGGACCGGCCAGATCATGCATGAGGGTGACCAGATACCTCTCGTGACGCCGACGACATCGATGGCCGATACATTGATCGAGATGACCAGCAAAGGTTTTGGCATCGCCGGCATCGTTGAGGACAATCGGCTTAGCGGCGTGATCTCAGACGGCGACCTCAGGCGCAATATGGACCTCCTGCTGGAGAAGGTGGCGGGGGATGTGGCGACTTCCTCTCCTCATACCCTTGGTCCGACGGTTCTGGTTGCCGAGGCGCTCGCGTTTCTGAACGAAAACGAGATATCGGCGGTGTTTATCGTAGATGACAAGAACCACCCGCTGGGGATCATCCACATTCACGACTGCCTGCGCGTGGGCGCCGCGTGAATGATCCCATGACGGCCGATCAGACCGAAAGTAGCGGGCAGGCCACCGAGACGCTTGCCGAAGCGCTTGATGCCCTGATCGAAAGACACGGTGGATTACAGGGCCCACGGCTGGTTGAGTTTTTTCGTGCCTTGAAGGGGCATGGCCTCACCGCATTTCGTGATAAGTTCTCTGCGTCCTATCTCGCGCAGCGTCACTTTGAAGTCGCGACCCTTATCGACGTCGGTGTTGCTCATGGCACGCCCGAGCTCTACGAGGCCTTTCCCGAGGCCAAAGTGCTTCTGGTCGATCCCGACCGCGAAACCCTGGAGGGATGTATGGGGCGTTTTCCGCATCTCGATGCCGACATGGTCTGCGTCGCGGCCGGCGCGGAGGACGGAGCAGGACAAATGACGTTCATGCCCGATCCCGGCCAAAACACGTTGCTACGCCTGCGTGATGACAAGAAGCTCGAAACGATGATCGCGCAACAGCACGTCCCGATCCGGCGCCTCGATCAACTGGTGCGCGAAGGCGGCTACCAGGCGCCTTTCGGCCTCAAGATCGATACGGAAGGCTATGAGCTGGAGGTGCTGCGCGGCGCCTCAGACATCCTGCATGAGACGTCGTTCATACTTGCGGAGGTTTCAATCAAACGCCGCTACCATGGCGGGCACCGTTTCAGTGATGTTACGGCCATGCTTGCCAAGCATGGTTTCGAGCTTTTTGACATCCTCAACCCAGCAGGACGCCCACCGAACTTTTTCGACGGCCTGTTCCTGCCGTATGACGACCCACGCTTCGACCTTTAGAAAGC
>ERZ1740059.701-NODE-701-length-17247-cov-6.567997_pt1 | contig 17247 bp, 15 predicted proteins | sample MGYA00581744_ERZ1740059 | MGnify/ENA primary metagenome ERZ1740059 (study PRJEB43018, sample SAMN04849738) | marine metagenome | isolation source: floating plastic debris | place: Pacific Ocean | collected 2008-08-28 | study: EMG produced TPA metagenomics assembly... | reverse complement strand
ACGGGATCTGGGCGCTCTTCCTCTTCGCCCGCGCCACGGGATGGCGCCCCACGGTGCGCCCGCCCCGCAGCGCGACCAAGCGGGGCGTCTTCGCGACGCGTGCCCCGCACCGTCCCAACCCGATCGGACTCAGTCTGCTACGGCTGCGGCGCATCGAAGGGCTCTGGCTCATCGTCGCCGGGCTCGACATGCTCGACGGGACCCCGCTCCTCGACCTGAAGCCCTACGTGCCCTGGGCCGACGCCTGGCCGGACGCGCGCACCGGGTGGCTCACGCCGGAGGCGGGGAGCGACGGCCAGGGTCGCCCCCGCGATCCGGGGCCGCGGTGGAAGGTCCGCTTCACGACGCGCGCCGAAGCCGAGCTCGCGTTCCTGGCCGATGCCGGCGTGCCGCTACGGGGACGCGCGGAAGCTCAGCTCTCCCTCGGGCCGCAGCCCCACGCCTACCGGCGCATCCGCCCCGATGTGGCCCGCCCCGGCCACTTCGTGCTCGCCATCAAGGACTGGCGCCTCGTCTTTCGCGAAGCGGGGAAGGAAGTGCTCGAGGTCGTCGCCGTGCGAAGCGGCGAGAAGCCCGCGCGGGTTCGTCGCGATCCCACGCTCCAGCTCCACGCGGACTTCATCGAACGATTTTCGTGACCGTCACGTTGACGAATCGGAAAACTCGACACAGAGCTGCGACCTCGATCGAGGAGCTTTGGGCGCCGAACGGGGACATCAGCCTAGTGCGATCAATTATTGTCGAACTTGCGTTGACGTCTCCGATTTTTCGCCTAAACCTCCGGTCGCTGGGGGCCGACCAGGACCTCGCCCCCTCGAAAAGGAGCATCACGAATGCGTAAGCACGCTTGGTTGGCACTACTGCTTAGCCTCCCCTTCGCCATCGCGTGTGGGGACGACGACGGGACCGACGGGACCGAGCCGGACATGGACATCATGACCGACATGGACACCCCGGACGACATGGGTGACATGGGCGGCGTGGCCTGTGGCGGAAGCCTGACGGAGCCGCCCTGCTTCCTCGAGCAGATCAAGGCGGAGCCCGAGACGGGCGTCCTCGGCGCGGTCATCGACGCGATCCTCGCCTGCGTGGACGGCGCGGCGACAAACCTCGCAGGACTCGACCTGCTCGCGCCCACGCGCACCATCTTCGCCCCGACCGACACCGCCGTCGGTGCGGCCGCCACGGCCCTCGGCGTCGACTTCGCCGCCATCCAGACCGCCCTCGAGGGCGATCCGACCTGCGGTGAGGGGACCCTCACCGCCGAGCAGATCGCCGGCCTCAACCAGCTCTTCGGCATCATCGCGTACCACATCGTGGACGGGCAGTTCTCCGCGGCGGACCTCGCGGCGAACACCGACGGCTTCGTGCGCACGGTCATCGGCCAGCTCGAGACCGGCCCCGGCGTGAAGGCGTACCTCAACGCGGCCGGCGACGGCATCCGCTTCGTCGGTCTCGACGGCATGGAGACCGAGGCCGGCGTCGACCGCGCCGACGTCGCCGTGACCATCGGCCGCGGTGACGCGAACACGACCATTCACGTCATCGACGCCGTGCTCGTGCCGCCCAGCGTCGCGGCCGTGGCCATCCTCGAGGGTCTCACGGGCCTCGTCGGCGCCCTCGTGGCCGCCGACCCGCTTCCCACGGATCCCCCCACGCCCCTCGTCACGGCCCTGTCGGACCCGAGCGCCAGCTACACGGTCTTCGCGCCCGACAACGCCGCCTTCGACATGCTCGACGCGGTTCCCCCGTCCGACGTGCTCCAGGGCATCCTCCTCTTCCACGTGAACAACAACACGGACTCCGCGGTGAACGGCGGCAACGCCTTCCTCTCGACGCAGCTGCCGGACACGGCCGCCACGCTCAGCGGCGGCACGCTCACCATCGATGCCTCGGGTGACCCCGTCACCATCAACGGTGGCTCGGGCACCGACGGTGGCGCGGACGTCATCGCCGTGGACATCCAGGGCTCGAACGGCGTGGTTCACCTCATCAACCGCGTTCTTCTTCCGCCCGCTCCCGCGGACGGCTGAGCTGAACGCTCTGAACTGAGCGCGGGCCGCTTCCCCTCGGGAGGCGGCCCGTTCTCGTTCGGGGCCACGGGAGCCGACCATGGCCTTCGACGATCACGACTACAGCACCGTCGTCGCCAACATCCGCGCCTTCGTGCAGGAGCGCGAGTGGGAGCCCTTCCACGACCCCAAGAACCTCGCCATGGCCGTGGTCAGCGAGGCCGGGGAGCTCGCGGCGGAGCTTCGCTGGGTCCCGGGTCACGACGCGGACGCGCACTGCAAGGACCCGGCGCATCGCGAGGCCATCGCCGACGAGGTCGCCGACGTGGCCATCACGCTCTTCATGCTGGCCGACCGTATCGGTCTCGATCTGCGTGCGGCGATGACACGCAAGCTCGAGAAGAACCGGGCGAAATACCCGGTCGAAGCCTGGCGCGGTCGCTGAGCCCCAGGCGGCACGGCGAAGAGCCGGTAGCGTTCGAGGAACGCCACCGCGGGTTGGGGCGACCTCGGAACCCTCGCCTCGCGCGCCGACGCATCGTGCGCGGCCCGCGCCGCTTGGTTCGACCGAAGGACGTCGCCGCCCACTTTGGACGGGGCGCCTCTTTGCCGTTAGGGAGGTCCCATGGAGAGTCCGCTCACGCTCCCGCCCGGTTTCGACCGCGGCACCGGTCGTTTCGGCGCCTACGGCGGCCGTTTCGTCGCCGAGACGTTGGTGCCTGCGCTGGAGGCGCTCGAGGGCGCCTTCGCCGCGGCCTGGAGCGACCCGGCCTACCGCGCCGAGCTCGACGCGCTCCTCGACACCTACGTCGGCCGGGCCACGCCGCTCTACGAGGCCAAGCGCCTCTCCGCGGCCGTGGGCTGCCACGTGTGGCTCAAGCGGGAGGACCTCGCGCACACCGGCGCGCACAAGGTCAACAACACGCTCGGCCAGGTGCTCCTCGCGCGGCGCATGGGCAAGCGGCGCGTCATCGCGGAGACCGGCGCGGGCCAGCACGGCGTCGCGACGGCGACGGCGTGCGCGCTGCTCGGCCTCGACTGCGTCGTCTTCATGGGCGCCGAGGACGTGGCGCGGCAGGCGCCGAACGTCGCGCGCATGGAGCTCCTCGGCGCCCGCGTCGAGCCCGTGGAGAGTGGCGCGCGGACGCTCAAGGACGCGATGAACGAGGCGCTCCGCGACTGGGTCACGCACGTCGAGAGCACGTACTACTGCGTCGGCTCGGCCGCGGGGCCCCACCCCTACCCGTGGATCGTGCGGGAGCTACAGGCCGTCATCGGCCGGGAGTCCCGCGCCCAGATGCTGGCGCAGGCCGGTCGGCTTCCCGACGCGGTCGTCGCGTGCGTGGGCGGCGGGAGCAACGCCATCGGCATCTTCGCCGGTTTCCTGGACGATGCGAGCGTGCGCCTCGTGGGCGTCGAGGCCGCCGGGGAGGGCCTGGATACGCCGCGGCACGCGGCGCCGCTGACCGCGGGCCGCGTGGGGGTGCTTCACGGCGCCAAGAGCTACCTGCTCCAGACCGGCGACGGCCAGATCTCCGAGGCGCATTCCGTGAGCGCGGGCCTCGACTACCCCGGCGTGGGTCCGGAGCACGCGCACCTGAAGGACTCGGGTCGCGCGCGCTACGTGGCCGTGAGCGACGACGCGGCGCTCGATGCGTTCCAGGAGCTCTGCCGCCTCGAGGGCATCCTCCCGGCGCTCGAAACGGCACACGCCTTCGCCGATCTTCGGCGGCTGGCCGCCGAGCTCGGCCGCGACGCGCACGTGCTCGTCTGTTCCAGCGGCCGCGGCGACAAGGACCTCGACAACGTGCGGGCGCAGCTGGCCCGCCGGGCGCAGGCCTGATCATGGGCCGCCAGACCTGGGGAGAGGGCGTGCACGTAGGGGCGACGACGCCCTCGGGCGGTCGCCTCGCGGCAACCTTCGCGCGTGCGCGCGCCGAAGACCGCGCCGCCCTCGTCATCTATCTCTGCGCGGGCGATCCCTCGCTCGCTGACACGCCGCGGCTCGTGCGCGCGGCCGCCGAAGCCGGCGCCGACATCGTCGAGCTCGGCATGCCCTTCAGCGATCCGACGGCGGACGGCCCGGCCATCCAACGCGCGAGCGAACGTGCGCTCTCGGCGGGAGCCACGCTCCCCGGCGTCCTCGGCGCCCTACGCGAGCTCCGCGCCGGGGGATGCGACGTCCGCGTGGTGCGCTTCGGCTACTACATCCCCATCCTCGCGTATGGCGAGGCCGAGCTCGCGCGGGATGCGGCGGCGGCGGGAGTCGACGGTCTGCTGGTCGTGGACCTTCCGCCGGAGGAGGCGGCCCCGCTGCGCGAGCCTGCGACGGCGGCGGGCCTCGACCTCGTCCCGCTCGTGGCGCCCACCACCGGGATCGAACGCGCCCGGGCGGTGGCCGCGGAGGCAACGGGCTTCGTGTACGCGGTCTCCATGACCGGCGTGACCGGCTCCGCGGCCGGCGACCTCGCGGAGGCCGGCGCCCGCGCCTCCGAGCTGGCGGAAGCCAGTGGCCGACCGGTGGCCGTGGGCTTCGGCGTGAAGACCCCGGAGGACGCGGCGGCCGTCGCGGCGCAGGCCGACGGCGTGGTGGTGGGGTCGGCGCTGGTGCGACGCGTCGAAGCGGCGGGGGCCGACGTCGACGCCGCCGAGGCCAGCGTGCGGGAGCTCGTCGGTGCGCTCTCGAAGGCCTGCCAGCGCCCGGCGACGCCCTGAGCTGACGGATCGCCCGGGGCGTGACCACGCAGCCGGAGGCATCGCAAAGGCGAGCGTGCTCCCCCACGCATTTCGCCGTACACCTGCCGCCATGCGCACGCTGCTACGGCCATTGCTTCTCTTGATCGCTGCCTGCGCCGCGGGTGCCGCCGAGCCCGGGGACGCCAACGCTCCGGGCCTCGGGGACGTGGGCGCCGAGGGCGTCAGCCGCGAGGCGACGCGCTGGCCTCGCTCCTTCCTGGCGGGTCCCGGGACCGGACCGGCGCTCTACCTGGACGAAAGCCCGCAGGCGCCGGCCATCGGTTACCTCTCGGAAGGGGCCCTGGTGCGTCTCCGGGCGTTCCCCGAGAACGGGCGCGTGGCCGTCAACGTGCTCGGTGGGATGAAGGTGCGGGCGCACCTGGACGCGCGGCGCCTCGCGCTCCGCGTGCGTTCCCGCGGAGCCCTGGCCGGGACCCCGATCTACTTCGGCCCCGGCGACTACGTACGGGTCTTCGGCCCCGACCCGCAGCCCGGCCTGATGCGCGTGGAGGCGCAGGTGGACCTCGGGCGCGGCCCCGAGGTCACGCTCCCGGCCTTCCGAGGCACCTTCGACGAGGCGTCGCTCTCGACGGAGGTCCCCGCCGACGTAGAGGCGCTCCCGGAGGGCACGGCCATGCAACTGCCTGCCGGCGTGGCGGTTCCCCTCTACGCCTCGCCCTCGGAGGTGAGCGCGCAGCTTCCGGCCCTCGATCCACCCCTCGTCGTCAGCGTCCTCCGCGATCGGGGTCGCTGGAAGGGCGTCCGCGTCGGCGTCGGCCCCTACCTGGTGGGCTACATCGATACCGAGGCCACCCCGCTCACGCCGGCGGAGGCGCTTCCGCGCCGGGCCACTCCAGCGCCGACGGCCGGCGGCGTGCCGCGACGCATTCGGGGCGAGGACGCGGGGCGCGCGCTCCTCCGCATCGCGGCCGGCACGCGGGTCAGTCACGGCGAGGGGCGCATCGTCGCCATCCTCCAGGAGGCGGGCTTCGGCCGCGAATGGGAGCGCTTCGACGACACGAACGAGGTCGATGTCTTCCTGGCCGTGGACGACCAGGTCGCCGTACGTGGGCTCGTCCCGGCCAGCGCCGTCAGCCCGGCGCCCTGAGCGCCGGCGCGCGTCCGCTACTCGAAGAGCGAGGCGACGGGGACGACGCGGACGTCCCCTTCCTCGAGCCGCAGGTCGTGGCGCGCTACGCGCGCGTCCTCCGCCTGCACGTCCGGGTCGGACGCCTCGCGGTTCGTGCGAGGCGAGGGGTCCCCGGCCACCAAGGCCGCCGCGAGCGCCGCCGCGTCGGGGGCGACGAGGGCGATCTGCAGCGTCGCCGGGTCCACGTGGCGCCTGAGCGCCGCGTTCACCTCCGCGGCGCTCAGGGTGGCCCAACCCGCTCGTAGACCCTCGAGGAAGGGCTCCGGAGCGTCGTACGCCCGGTCGTCGAGGGCGAAGCCCAGCCGTCGTGCGTCGGTTTGCAGGTAGAGGGCGTAGTAGCGCCGCGCGAAGCCCCGAATGCGCTCGAGCTCCTCCTCGGTCAGGCCATCCCGGACCACGCGCTCGAGCTCGTGCACGGCGAGGCGAAGCGCGAAATGCGCCTGGGCCGCGTCGACGGGTCGCACCCAGAGCGAGACGTACTGCTGCCGCCGCGGGAAGCCCGGCGCCGGGAAGCGCGTCCAGCCCTCCTGCACGAAGTGCTCGGCGTAGGCGTAGTCGCCATAGTTGAGCCCACGCTCGCCGCGGATCTTCTGCATCAGCGTGCCCGCGAAGGTCCGGTGCTGGCCGAGGTAGGCCATGGCCAGCGTGAGCGCCGGGTAGTCGGGATGGTCGCGGGTGACCCGGGTGGCGAGGCCGAGGCTCATGGCCACGGCGCTCGCCGCGGGTTTGTCGGCGATGAGCACGCGACGGGCCTGCGCGGGCGCCGGGGGGAGCTGGCGCCGGCCGAGGCATGCCTCGCCGTCCCGCGCTTCGAGGCGCGTGAGGAGCGCGGCGCCGTAGCCCTCCGGCACGTCCCCGCTGACACCGCCGCGCATGCGCCCGGGACAGAGGATCCGCGCCGCATGCGCCCGGAGCTCGCCCGCCGTGGCGGCGTCGAGGCCCGATGCCGTGCCCAGCGGCGGCAGGGCATAGGGATGCTCCTCGTAGAGGAGCTGATGCAGGAGCTCCTTGCCGAGGGACTCGTCATCGTTGGCACGAAGCCCGAGGAGCAGCTCACTCCGCTGCTGGGCGCGCAGACGGTCCACGTCTTCGGTCGTGAAGCGGGGCCGGAGCAGCACGTCGAGGAAGAGCTCCGTGAAGGGCTCCAGGTGGTCCCGATGCACCCGTCCGACGAAGGTGGTCGCGTCGCGCCCCGTCACCGCGCGGAGCTCGCCGGCCCAGGGGTAGAGCGTCTGCTGGACGTCCGTGGCGCTTCGCTCCCCGGCGGCGCCCCCGGTCATCACCCGCGCCATGAGCTCCGTGAGCCCGGCGCGTTCCGGCGGGTCCTCGACGCTGCCTGCGTCGAAGGTCACCCGCAACGAGACCATGGGGCTCGCGCTCGGCAGCTCGACCAGCCCCGCCTGGGCGTGGGCGTCGGGGGGGTAGGGCGCCGGAGCGGCCACCGCGTCCGGGTCGGTGCCCTCCACGCGATCGACTTCCTCGTCGAGCGGCGGGATCTCGACGAGGCGCGACGCGCCACCACACCCCACGCCGAGCACGAGGAGGCAGGCCAGCAGGGCACGCATCAGGGCGCCTCCGGGCAGAGCGGCTCCTGGCGCTCCGGCGGTGACTCGCCGGGCGAGGGAGGCGCGAGCGTGACCCGCACCCGGCGCTCCGGCAGGAGATAGCTCCCGGCGACGTGCGCGACGTCCTCTCGCGTCACGGCGTCGAGGGCCCGTAGGTAGCGGCTGAGGTCGTCGCTCTCGCCGCCGACGGCGATCATGCGTCCCACGAGATCGGCGGCGTCGCTCGGCGGCGCGACGTCGGCGAGCAGCGCGTAGCGGAGGTGGGATCGCGTCCGCTCGAAGCGCTCCGTGCTCACCTCGCCGCCGGCCACGCCGTCGAAGGCCGCTTGGATGGCGTCCTGCGCGGCGTCGAAGGCCGCGTCGCGCGTCGCCACCGCGGGCGCGTCGTCTGGCGGCGGGAAGGTCGCGCTCACCACGAAGAGGCCCGGGTCGCGGGAGGGCTGCGCGTAGCCGCGCAGATCGAGGAGCGTTCGCTCCTCGGTCACGAGGCGCTGCACCAGCGGGCTCGCCTCGGAGAGCACGAGGGTGCGCACGACGTCGAGGGCGGCGGTCTCGCGGAGCGCGCGTGGCCGCTCCGCCCGCCGCGACGCGTCTCCGGCGAAGGCGGGCGTTCGGTAGCCGAGGAGCATCCGCGGCGGCGCGCTGCCGTTCCACACGAGATGCTCGGCGCCGCTTCGCACGGCGCTCTCCGCGCGCACGTTCACGCGCGCGCGGCGCCCGCGCCAGCGCCCGTAGGCCCGGCGCACCTCCCGGACGAGCGTCGCGTGATCGACGTCGCCGGCCACGATGATCGTCGTGTTGTCGGGTGTGTAGAAGCGCGCGAAGAAGCGCCGGGCGTAGTCCACCTCGCCGGGCATGGAGCAGATGTCCGCGAGGAAGCCGAGCGTGGTGTGGCCGTAGGTGTGGTCTCGGAACGCGAGGCCGCTCAGCGCCTCCCACATGGGAAGCGAAGGGCTCGACGCGCTCTTGGCGTACTCCCCCTGCACGGCGCCGGTCTCGGTCCGGTAGAGCTCTTCGGTGAAGCTCAACCGCTGGAAGCGCTCCGCCTCGAGGTCGACGACGGCCCGTAGCTCCTCGGCGGGCGCCGTGACCGTGTACATGGTGAAGTCGCGCGTCGTGTAGGCGTTGTTGTCCGCGCCGAGGCCCTGGATGCGGCGCTCGTATTCGTCCCCGCTCATGGCACGCGTGCCCTTGAACATCATGTGCTCGAAGAGGTGGGCAAAGCCGGAATGGCCCGCCTCCACCTCATCACGGCTCCCGACGCGTACGAGCGTGTAATACGCGACGATGCCCGGGCTCGGCCACGCGATGCTGATCACCCGAAGGCCGTTCGGCAGCACCGTGACCTCGGGGGCCTCCCCGAAGAGCGGATGAGCGTCGCCGGAGGTCGCTTCCTGCGCCGCGGCGGGCGAGGTGAGCGCCATCAGGCACGCGAGGACGCCGATCGGCGTGAGCGTGTGGGTCACGCGGCGGATCAGGCCACGGCCGCGGCCCGCCGTCCGTAACGAGGCGCACGACGCCGTGCTCTCGCCCCACCTCAGCGCCGGTAGCGCGGGTCACCGCCAGGCGGCGGGAAGGTCGCGAGGAGACGGTAGAGCGCGTCTTCGGCCTCGTCCGAACGGCTCCCCTGGTCCTGGTAGCTCAGCACCTGGCCGTGCCAAACGTGCCGCCCGCCCTCGCGCTCGAAGGCGTCCAGGACCAGCGTGTCCGGCACCACCTCCATCTCGTAGGTGGAGGCGCTCACGAAGCTCGCTGGAAGGTCCGTCGGCGGCGCGTCCGGATCGAGGATGCGCCGGCCGAACCCCGCCCGGATCCACAGCGCCGCCTCCGCGGGCGGAACCACCTGCCATCCGGCGACGTCGAGCGCGTCTTCGATCACGGCGCGCACCACGTCGTTCGTCGTCGCGCTCGGCGGGTTCCGACGAAAGCCGCCGGCAGCATGCTCGGGTCCGAGGAAGGCGACGGTGGTGACGTCCTCGAAGGTGACGGCGCGGTCGACGGCGGAGCGGATGAGCATGGGCGCGCCGCCGCAGGCGCTCGAGAGGAGGAGGGCGAGCGCGAGGAGCCGCGCGACCCCGAAGCGATGGTGGCGGTTCGGCCGGGTCATGCCGCCAGATACCCCGCCCCGCGGGGCAGGGAAAAGGCCCGCTCGCTCCGTGTGCCCGGTCCCCCCATGAATCGACGCGCGCGCCGTACCGTCCAGGCACCGTGCCCGCCCCGCTTCCGCGCCCTCCCTCCACCGCCATGACGCGTCCGCTCCCCGCGCGTAGGCTCCCCGCCATGACCCGCGCGCTCGTCCTCGCGTCGCTCGCCCTCGCCCTCGCGACTCCCGTCCCGCCGCACGCCGCGGCCCAGAACGCCCAGGTCCCCGACGCGCTCATGGGGCGATGGGTCCTCGCCAACCGCGGCCGGGCGACGTCCCGGCGCGACGCTGGCATCGAGCGCACGGTGGCGGGGGTCTTCGCGCTGGGTCGCGGCATCGCCCGCCGGCGCCTCCGCGCTGGACTTCCAACCTTCGCGTCGTTCCGCGTGGCGCGCGAGGGCAGCCGGGCGCTGCGTGTGGAGTTCCAGGACGCCTACCGGACGACGCAGCCGGTCAACGGGACCTGGACCCGCATCCGGGACCTCTACGGCGAGCCAATGGACTCGCGGCTCCGCGTGCGCGACGAAGCCCTCGTGCAGTCGCTCCGGAGCGAGGACGGCGAGAGCCTCATCACCCACCGCTTCGCGGTGCAGGAGGATGGGACCCTGGTCCTCTCGGTGCGGTTGGCCAACGACCAGCTCGACCGGGACGTCGTCTTTCGGATGCGCTACCGCCGCGCGTCCTGAGGGGTCGTCGCCGGTGCGGCTCAGCGGTAGCGAACGCGGAGCTTGAAGTTCAGCGTCGTCGCGATCTGCTGGGCCGTCGAGCGGGGGATACGGTCGAGGCGGTCCTCGACCACGGCGCGCGCGCGGGCGTGCGGCTCCCCCTTGAGCGCGGGGAGCACGACCTGGGACCAGCGGAGCAGCGTCTTTCCGTCGGCGATTTCGAGGGCCTTCGCGAGCACCGGTTCGAGGCGCTTCTGGTAGGCGACGGAGGCCGTACAGAGGTTCGCGAAGGTACGGACCAGCCCGTCTTTGCCGTCGAGGGTGGTGTCGTCGAAGGCCGCCTTCAGCGTGTCGAGGTGCTTGGCCACGCGCGCCGGCGCGAGCTTCGCGATGGCCGGAAGCGCGTCCGCACCCGCCTGGATCACCCGCTTGTTGGCGCTGGTCAGCGAGCGCGCGAACTTCTCCACGTGGGTCACGAGGAGCTCGGGCTTCTCGCCCACGATCTCGCCGATGACCCGCGCCGCCTTCGTCGCGGTGGTGCTGCGGCTGTCGAGGAGGAGCTCCGCCTGTTCCGCGACCTTCGCCGGGGCGTTCTCGTCAGCGATGATCGCCGCGGCGATGGCTGCCGAGCCCGTCTTCTTGGCCTTGGCGCCGCTGTCGCTCGCCTTCGTCGCCGCGCGCTTCGTAGCCTTCGTGGCCGCCTTCTTCGGAGCCTTGGTCGACGCCTTCTTGGCCGCCTTCTTCGGGGCCTTGGCCTTGGTCGCCTTCGTGCCGGCCTTGCGCGGCCGCGACTTCCGGTCGCTCTTGGTCGTCGTCTTCTTCGTGGCCATGAGTCCTCCGGCGAGAGGCCGGCGCAAACCATACCCATTGCCCCGCGCCTTCCCAAGGACTTCCCCGCGTCACGACGTGGCGAGCGCCGAGATGAGCCTCGGGAGCGTCTCCCCGTAGCGCCAGGACGTGCCGCGATGACCGCCGTCGAACTCCACGTGCGCGATGCGGGCGCCGGCCTCCTCGAGGAGCGCGGCCATCCGCCGGGCCGCGAAGTGCAGCCCGTGCTCGTCGCGGTCTCCCGCGTCGACCTGCACGAGACGAAGCGCCGCGAGGCGCGCCCGCGCGTCGGGGTCCTCCGCCAAGCGCACGGCCGGATCCGCCGCCCGCCAGCGCGCCCAAACGTCCGGAACGAGCTCGCCGCTGGCGGGGTCCATGGGGAGCCGGCAATGCGGCCAGCCGGCGCCCGGCTCCGGCGCGTAGGCCGCCGTCGAGGCGAGCACGAAGAGCGCATCGAAGGCGCCGGTGCCCTTCGGGCCTCCCTCCCGGCGTTTCGCGTCGACGTCTCGGGCGAAGGCCTCGAGCCCGCCGGCGCGGTCGATGGCGATGGCGGCGGTGGTGAGCATGGGACGCATCGTCACGTCGAAGAGCGCGTCTCCGGCGTGGCTCCCGAGGGCGCTCACCACGCCGGGGCGGTCCATGGCGAGGCGAAGGGCGCCGAAGCCGCCGCTGCTCCGCCCCGCGACGGCCCGCGCCTCCGGTTCCGGCAGCGTCGGAAACGCGGCGTCGAGGTCCGCGAAGACCTCCTCGGCGAGGTGCGTCTGGTAGCGACCCGTGGCGTCCGAGTCGAGGAACTGGGAACCGCCCCAGCGCGTCATCGTATCCGGCATCACCAGGATCGCGGGCGGGCAGCTCCCCTCGGCGACCTGCCGGTCGAAACGCTCCACGGTGTTCTCCTCGAAGAGCCGATAGCCGACCATCGATCGGTGCGTGGCGGCGAAGCCTGGGAGCAGCATGACCACGGGAAAGCGCCCCTCCCCGGGAGGCACGTAGACGAGGCTGACCCGTTCCCCCGGGTCACCGAGGGGGTTGTTCGCGAGGGCACGTGCCGGGTGCGCGAGCGCGTGGAGGCGCCCGTGGAGGCGGAGGCTCGAGAGCATGGCCGGGAGCATAGGCGCAGGCCGTGCTCCGGTGCCTCGCGCGCGCCTCGCCGGGCCCACGTTCGTCCGCCAGGCGTCCACCCCCCAACTGGCGGCCCTTGGCCCGGCGTCCGGGCCGACCCATGCTCCCGCGGTGCAGGGTCCGAGCGATCTCCTCCTCTACGGCGCGAAGCTGCAGTCCCGTCAGCTCGTCCACGCCCTCGACCACATCTTCCAGAGCAACCTCGCGCTCCAGGAGAAGGGTGGGCAGGGGACGCCGCTCTGCATCTGGGGCACGCACGGGGTGGGCAAGACGATGATCGTCGAGGCCTACGCCGAGAAGATGGGCTGGGGCTTCGCCTACGCCGCCCCGGCGCAGTTCGAGGAGATGGGCGACCTCCACGGGCTGCCGAAGCTCACGGAGGGGCCCTCCGGGGACGAGCGGACCATCTTCGCGCCTCCGGCGTGGGTGCCCGAGGAAGAGGGGCCCGGCATCCTGCTCCTCGACGACATCAACCGTGCGGACGACCGTATCCTCCGCGGCCTCATGCAGCTCCTGCAGAACTTCGAGATGTTCAGCTGGAAGCTCCCGCCGAAGTGGCAGGTCGTGTGTACCGCGAACCCCGAGGGCGGCGACTACTCCGTCACCCCCATGGACGACGCGATGCTGCCGCGCATGCTGCACGCCACGCTCGTCTTCGACGTGAAGGCCTGGGCGTCATGGGCCACCGCGGCCGGCGTCGACAGCCGGGGCATCGCCTTCGTACTCAGCTATCCGGAGGTCGTCGTCGGTCATCGCACCACGCCGCGCTCGCTCACGCAGTTCTTCGAGCAGATCGCCACCATCCCCGACCTCGCGGCCTCGGCGGATCTCGTGCGCGTGCTCGCCGAGAGCTCCCTCGACGACGTCACCGTCGGCAGCTTCATGAGCTTCGCCATGGATGGGCTGCCGGACCTGCTCGAACCGGAGGAGATCCTCGACGCGGAGGACTTCGCGCCCGTCGCCGCGCGTCTCGAGGCCCTCGCGGGCGGAGAGGCCGGGGCGAGCCGCGTGGATCGGCTCAGCGTCGTCTGCACGCGCCTCTACCTCGTGCTCGCCCAGGACGACTACGCGCCCGGCCCGCGGCATAAGGAGAACCTCACGGCTTTCCTCCTCTCGGAGGCCATCCCCCACGACCTTCGCTTCAGCCTGCACTTCGACCTGGTCCAGCTCGGCCACGAGGTCGCGGACCTCGTCGCCGACAAGCGCATCGCCGAGCGGGTCCTGAAGGCCGTCGGGACGTGAGCGCGGTCAAGGCGCGCACGGCCCCGAGTCCGCGACGGGCCGCCGACGAGCTCTCGCGCTGCGCCGTCACCCTGGTGATGCGCGAGCCCTTCTTCGGGCACCTGCTCGGGGGCATTGCCCGGCAGGTGACCGACGGGACGCCGACGCTCGCGGTCGAGGCGCGCCAGGGACGCATTCGCCTGCTGGTCAACGCCGAGTTCTTCCTCGGCCTGCGATCGCACAACGTGCGCGTCGCCGCCGTGAAGCACGAGGCGCTGCATCTGCTCTTCAAGCACGTGCTCCGCATGCGCGGACGGCCCGAGCGCGTCGACCCGCACCTCTGGAACGTCGCGGCGGACCTCGTGGTCAACCAGTTCATCCGCGCACCGTGGAAGCTGCCCGAGTCCGCGATCACCCTCGCCACCTTTCCGGATCTGGGCCTCGAGCCGGACGGAACCGTGGACGCGTATTACGGGCGCCTCGTCGCGCTCCGCGAGGCCATGCGGAAGGCGACGGGCGAGGGCACGAAGAGCGACGGCACACGGGGCGCCGGCGAGAGCAAGGCCGGCGCGAAGCCCCGCGCCTCCTCGAAGACCTCCTCCGAGGGCGGCAAGGGAGCTCCCGGGACGCAGACCCCCTCGAAGCGCTCGGCGAGCGAATGGGCCGACGCCGGTGTCTCGGCGCCCCGGAGCGCGGAGAGCCTCGACAGCATCGCCGACTGGCATTCGGACCACGGCCACTGGTCCGAAGGTGACGACGGGCTCGACGGAACGGCCGAGAGCATCGTCGACGGCATGGTCGCACGCGCCGCGGAGCGCGTGGGGCCCTCCGGGTGGTCCGAGCTCCCGGGCCCGCTCCGGCAGCTCGTCGAGGCCGCCATCGAGCGACGGCGACCGCAGATCGACTGGCGGCGCGCGCTCCGCATGTTCTCCAACAGCAGCCGCCGCACCCGCATCGTCTCCACCAACCGTCGCGCCAGCCGCCGCTACGGCTCCTTCCCCGGCATCCGGGTGCGCCGCCACGAGAAGCTCGCCGTGGCCCTCGACACGAGCGGCAGCGTGCGTGACGAGGACCTCGCCCCCTTCTTCAGCGAGGTGCACGGCCTCTGGCGCCAGGGGGCCGACGTCACGGTTTTCGAGTGCGACGCCCGCGTCCAGCGCAGCTACCGCTACGAGGGGCGCGTGCCGAAGGCCGTCGCGGGCCGCGGCGGGACGCTCTTCGACCCGGTCTTCGCGGCGCTGCGCGAGGACCGCTCCGTGCTCTGGGATGGCCTCGTCTATCTCACGGACGGTCATGCGCCCGCGCCCACGCTGAAGCCCCCCTGCCGGCTGCTCTGGGTGCTCACCCCGGACGGCCGCGAGGGCGAGCACCTCCGCTTCGGTCGCGTGGTGCGTCTCCCGCGGTGAAGACGCGGGTCGCGCGCGGCGTCGTCTCCCGGGGGGCGGCGAAGTTGACGCTGCGGCCACCCGTCCGCCAAAGAAGCCTCATGCGCGCCCTACGCCTCGGAGAGTCCCCGCTCGTCGTGGCCGGGGTCCTGACGGGCCTCGCGCTCGCCTGGTCCTTCGGTATCGGTGAGCACGGGGCGCGCGCGGAGCGTGGGTCCGCCGCGAGCGCCGCGCCCGCGAACGACGGCGGCGGTCGCCCCCGCGTGGAGGATCTCGAGCCCCCGGGGCCCCGGGTGTTGCCGCCGCTCCTGCGCCACGGCCCGCGCCTCCTCCGCGATCCGGACCCCGAGCGGCCGGGCCTCGACATCAGCCTGGAGGATCGCGACGGGCACTCCATGGACGCGCTCCACGCCGCGCTCCGCCGCGCGAGCGGAGGCGAGGGCCAGGCACGCCTCGTCTTCTACGGCGCCTCCCACGTGGCCAGTGACTTCTTCACGGGGGCGCTCCGGAAGAACCTCCAGGCGCGCTTTGGCGACGCGGGCCATGGCGTCGTGCTCCCGGCCCATCCGTGGCGGACCTACCGGCACCTGGGCGTCCGCCTCGAGAGCGACCGTCGCCGCTGGGAAGGCCACAAGGTCGTCGCGAGCGATCGGGAGCCCGACTACTACGGCGTGGCGGGCGCGTACGTGGAGACGAGCGTGCCCGGCGCCTTCGGGCGCGTGAGCACGACGGCGCGTGGCGTCGGCAGCCGCGCCGGCCTCTTCGACGTCTTCTACCTGCAGCGACCCGGGGGCGGCAGCTTCGACGTGCTGGTGGACGGGCGCCCGCAGGGCCGCGTGTCCACGGGAGCGGCTGCGGCATCCGCGGGCTACGCGACCTACCGGGTCCCCGACGGGCCGCACGAGCTCGAGCTGCGCGCCCGCGGCGACGGCCCCGTGCGCCTCTTCGGCGTCGCCGTCGAACGCGAGGCACCGGGCGTCATCGTGGACACGCTGGGCATCAACGGCGCCCGGGCGCGCTACCAGCTCCTCTGGGACGATGCGCTCTACCGGGAGCATCTCGCGCGGCGGCGGCCCGACCTCGTCGTGCTCGCCTACGGGACGAACGAGAGCGGTGACCGCCGCCCCATCGCGGACTACGAGGCGTCGCTGCGTGGCGTCGTCGGGAGGGTCCGGGAGGTGGCGCCGAACGCGAGCTGCCTGCTCATCGGTCCGAGCGACCGGCCGCTCTCACGGGCCGACGGGGCCTTCGAGGACCGCCCGCGCACCGCGGACATCGTCGCCGTACAGCATCGCGTCGCGCTCTCTGCGGGCTGCGCCTTTTTCGACCTGGTCGCCTTCAGCGGCGGGCCTCTCTCCATGGTCGAATGGGCCGCCATGGACCCGGCCTACGCCGCACCGGATCACGTGCACTACACGCGCCGCGGCTACGAGCGGCTGGCCGAGGTGCTCGAGGCGGCGCTGCTCGAGGGGCTCGACGGAACGTAACACGCGCTGCCGGACGGGCCGGCAGCGCGCGTCACGGTGAGCGCGTGCTCAGGGCTGTGCGCTGTTGCTCCGAAGCTCCGTCGCGAAGAGCGAGCCACGGATGTTCGTGCCCGCCTCGTAGGACGACACCCAGATGTCGTACTGGCCGCTCGGCGGGTTCGGGAAGTCGACCTGCGGGTTGAGGCCCGCCGTGTCGTCGTTGCAGCGCCAGTTGCCGTTCGGGTCGTTGATCACCAGCGCCGTATCGCCCTGGCCCTGGAAGTAGAAGCGCAAGAAGCCCTGCGCGTTCGTGTAGTTGACGATCACATCGGGGTTCCGCGTCGCGAATCCCGTGCAGTTGGCACCGAGGCTCATCCCCTGAATGTTGAGGGAGCCGCCGCTCGTCACGGACCAGGACTTGGGGTCCGGGACGAAGTTGCCCTGGAGCGTGTGCTCGCCGAAGTTGGCCGTGCTCCCGCCGATGGCGAGCGAGTTCTGCGCGAAGCTCGCCCCCTGGGCCCCGAGGACGACCGACGCCGCGAGCGCGCCGAGAACCATCATCATCTTGCCGTTGTTCTTCACCCTGCCTCCTCCACACACCTTCGAATGACGCCGCCTTCAGGTGTCCCCGAGCACGGCCTGCGCACCTGACGTACGTCAAAGTCGCTTCATTCACCACCGAGGGGTCCCTGCGAGGACCCGCACGCGTGACGAAACGCCACGCACCGACGGGTACGGCCGCCGGGCCGAGAACTTCCCCCCAAGGCGGCCTTTCTACCTCCCCGGACCCGGGCGCGCGGTGAGGGTGAGGGGCCTGGAAGGTGCTACGCCCTCGGCGTGAGCGTCCTGGCCCACGGCGTGGCGGTTCTGGCGCAGCGCGCCGGCCCCCTCGGGCGCGGCTGGCTGCTCGCCCGGCGCGCTCCGAGCACGGTGCGGCCCGGGCCCCTGGCGACC
>ERZ1740059.700-NODE-700-length-17262-cov-14.807462_pt1 | contig 17262 bp, 17 predicted proteins | sample MGYA00581744_ERZ1740059 | MGnify/ENA primary metagenome ERZ1740059 (study PRJEB43018, sample SAMN04849738) | marine metagenome | isolation source: floating plastic debris | place: Pacific Ocean | collected 2008-08-28 | study: EMG produced TPA metagenomics... | reverse complement strand
TTATATGATAAGTAACAATTAGTACCAGCACGAAATATCATATACAGATTCTCACTCAGAAGCACACTATTGCCAATAGGAGGTACAACCTCATTCACGTTAGTCAAGTTAGTCAAGTTAGTCAAAGTTTCAGCCGCCGCGTCAAACAGAGCATTTGCTGGAGTTGGTGGAAAGTCAACCATAAATCTATTAAATTTTGAATTAGGTTTATATTTTTTCCAAATCCACTATGTAGGGAAAATCCCAACATTCTTTTTAATTTTAATTTTTAAACTTAAAAACCTTAAGAATCTTTTTAAAGCAATTACTAAATAAAAAATTAATTACTGTCCCATTGATTCCTTTGCTGCGTACATCACTTCTATTGTAATATTGCTCAGTTCATTTTCACGAGCAAATTTTTCTGTATTTCGTTTTATCTTACCTCGAACGAAGCCTGGAATTTTTCCTAGTTCAGATTGAGCTTCTGAAGACCAGCTTAGATCAGATGAACTTGATAAAGAGGCGCTTATAACTTCTTTAGTATCGTGACCACCGAAAATTTCTAATAAATGATCTTCCATTCCTAATGTGAAGGAATTATATATTAAATCGGCTATTTGATTAGCACCTTCATATCCAACAAATGGTCTATAACTCAAAGGAAAGTTTTGAATATGAACAGGAGCCGAAATGACACCACATGGTATATTTAAACGTTTCCCAACATGACGCTCCATTTGTGTGCCAAAGATAGCTGCAGGCTCAAGTTTCGCTATCATATCGCCAATTAAATTGTGATCATCTGTAACAATTATATCGTCACAAATATCTCCTATTTCATTTCTGAACCATTCATTTTCATATTTACAATAAGTTCCCGCTAAGATAACATTTACACCCATCTCTTTTGTCAATATTTTTGCCATTGCTGCAGCATGCGTTGCATCTCCAAATACAACAGCTTTTTTACCTGTTAAGTTTTGGCAATCAATTGATCTTGAGAACCATGCCGATTGAGATAAGAAGCGAGTTTGTAAATCAATATAGTCATTAAAATCAGCTTGGTATCCAAATGAATTTAATATATCTTCAACATTATGTATAAATTTTGCGATTTCAATTACTCCCATCGGAATAATATCGATGTATTGCATATCGAATTTATCTTTAAGAAGTTTCGCAGTAGATAACCCCACTTCCCTATAAGGAACGATGTTAAACCAGGCCGATGTTAGTTTATTCAAATCATGAACAGAACAATCTTCTGGAATAACTAAATTTATATCAACCCCTAAATCTTCAAGAAGTTTTGTAAGTTCAATTAAATCATGTTGATTATGAAAAGCTAAACTTGTAATACCTAAAATATTAACAGACGGTCGTGGAGTCTTTGTGTCTACCAAAGTTTTATCTTTTGTTGCTTTTAATAGATAAAATTCAACAATTTGTTGAAGTGTGCGATCAGCCGCTTGCATTTCATTAACACGGTAATGATTCACATCCGCTAATAGTACATCAGCATTTGCTTCAATTGACGCTCTATTAACAAAGTTTTGAAGGTCTTCTTGTAAAATACTTGATGTACAAGTCGGAGTTAACACAACTAAATCGGGTTGTTCCTCTTTGTCTTTACGTGTTATGTTATTTACAACCTTGTCTTGTGATCCACGTGCAAGAACATGTCTATCTACGACACTCGCAGTTACAGGTGTAAAGTTTCTTTTTCTTTCAAGCATTGAACGCATAACATTGAAATAGTCATCTCCTAGTGGAGCATGCATTATAGCATGAACGTTATTGAACGAACTTGCAATGCGAAGAGTTCCAATGTGCGCAGGTCCCGCATACATCCAGTAAGCTAGTTTCATGTTTTTTTAGTTTTATCAAAAATAAATAACTTTAAAAGAACATATACATACGGTAAAGAATATGTATATAATCTCTATTATAATGTATGTTTGTATACACTTTGCCAGTTTTGTCAAATATATAATATATATATATATATATTATCGCAACACTTCTTTCTTTTTTATTTTCCTTTCAAATAAGAATTATTACCATATTTTTGTTAGTACAGATAACCTTATCTGATATGAAAAAATTTTTAATATCCATCACTTTAACACTTTCTATTTTACTAGGATCAACGCCAAGTTTTGCTGACGTCGCTGGCTTAGTTCCATGTAGTCAGTCCGCTAGTTTTTCAAAACGTTTAGATTCGAGTGTAAAAAAATTAGAAGCAAGACTCAAAAAATATAAATCGGGTACCCCTGCAGCTTTAGCTATTGAACAAAAAATAGCCACAACAAAAGACAGATTTGATCGATATTCAAAATCTGAATTGCTTTGCGGAAAAGACGGACTTCCACATTTGATTGCCGATGGCCGTCCTAATCATGCCGTAGAATTTGTCGTGCCTGGTATCTTGTTCATTTATATAACTGGTTGGATTGGATGGGTAGGAAGAAAATACTTAAGAACTGTTCAAAGTGATGCAAAGTTAGCAACTCAGAAAGAAATAATTATCGATGTTCCAATAGCATTACGTATTATGTCCTCTGGTTTCATTTGGCCATTATCAGCATGGGAAGAGTTCGTAAGCGGAGATCTTGTTAGAGATAAGGATGAAGTTACGACTTCCCCTAGATAATTACAAATTCGAAGTAATCTTTATTTATTTCTTGATAGATACATAGTGTAACTCCAAATATATTAATATGGATAATTTTATTAAATACTTATCGACAGCACCCGTTCTCCTATTTGTCTGGATGACTTTTACAGCAGGATTTATTATCGAGGCGAATAGATTTTATCCTGATGCTCTAACGTTTCCTAGTTTATTATTACCAGCGTCTATTTTTCCTCAGTTTTATTAGATTTTTTCTATTATTCAATATTATGACACCATCTTTAAACAATTTTCTTTTAAGTTTAGTAGTAGGAGCTGCTCTAGTTGTAATTCCAATAGGAATTGCACTTTCTTTAGTTAGTCGGAAAGACCGTATGATTAGACGCCCATAACTCTTTGGAAATTTACACCTATAAAATAAATGATAAATATAGGATTTGGAGCCAATTTTCTTTTAGCCGGCATCATTTTATTTGGAATGATAACATTATATGGACTTCGATCTATACGTTCAGAACTATGCCGTGATGAAGATATATTTTTTACAACTCTCGGAATAATTTATAGCTCAATTCTACTAATTCATGGATGGCGGTTGGATCCAATTCTTCTTTTTAGTCAAGTTCTCATCATTAGCATTCTTCTTGGCGCAGGCTGGGAAAACATTCGACTACGCGGTATTATTTATAGTAAATTACGTAATCAACAAGAATTCTCACCCAATTTTTCCAAATATAAAAGATCTAGAAAGAAAAAATATTAAATTCAGAATATGAACATTTTTGTGAACCAATCGAAAAAATTCTTTAAGATACTTGCATCAGTTTCAATATTATCCCTATTATCCGGTAATTCACACGTATGGGCTATAGAGTTAGACGAAGCAACACGTACAGTGACTTTAGATTCTAATGGAACTACAACTGTTTTAACTCCTGAACAAGTTAAAAAAGGAAAACGTTTATTCAATGCCGCATGCAGTACCTGCCACACAGGTGGAGTAACTAAAACAAATCCAAATGTTGGACTTGATATAGAAGCGCTTAGCTTAGCTACGCCAGTACGCAATAATATTCAAGGACTAGTTGATTATATGAAAAATCCAACTACTTATGATGGATTAGAATCAATTGCTGAAATACACCCCAGCATAAAAAGTGCAGATATCTTTCCTAAAATGCGATCTTTAGATGAAGATGATTTATACTCGATAGCAGGACATATTCTTGTTATGCCTAGGATATCTGCTGAGAAATGGGGTGGTGGGAAAATATATTATTAATAACTGTATCTTCTTAAGGACGTTATCATTTTAAGATAACAAATATAGAGCATTTAGCTCTATTATTCTTGATTCAAAAATGTAAAAAAATATCAGTACAAAAATCCATTTTACAATTCAATTTATAATGCAAATTTTACCAATCTTGTTAAATAATGATTCTTCTTTTCTAGTACAACCTGTACGTGCCGCAGATATCGAAAATGGCGAAAAAATCTTTACAGCGAATTGTTCTGCTTGTCACGCGGGTGGAAACAATGTTATTATGCCAGATAAAACATTAAAAAAGGAAGCGTTAGAAGAATACGGGATGAACAGTGTTGATGCCATAACTTATCAAGTAACAAATGGTAAAAACGCAATGCCTGCCTTTGGTGGAAGGCTTGGTGATTCAGAAATCGAAGATGTAGCTAATTATGTTTTATCGCAATCACAGAAAGGTTGGGACTAATCTATTAAAAATGTTAATTCTTTCATGCTAATAACAAGGTAATAACTTAGTTATTAGCTTTATTAAAATAGAGATGTTTTTATAACATAAGCATTGATTTCATGATTAATATTTGCTTATACTATTATTTGTATATACCTTTTAATAATAAAGAAAATGTCAAAATACCGCGGACCAAGATTAAGATTAACACGCCGTTTTCCAAAAAACAATTTACCAGGTTTAACTCGAAAAATTAGCGACCGTCCAGAAGCTGGTCAACATGGTCAAAGCAAAAGCACGCAACGTAAACAAGAGTCTGATTATAAAATTCGCTTATTAGAAAAACAAAAATTAAGGTACAATTATCTACTTACTGAGCATCAACTTTTGCAGTATGTAAAAAAAGCAAAACGTATGAAAGGTGCTACAGGATCTTTAATACTTCAATTTTTAGAGATGCGATTAGATTCAATTGTTTTTCGTCTAGGTTTTGCACCAACAATACCTGCAGCAAGACAAATGGTGAATCATGGTCATATTAATGTAAATAATAAAAAAGTGAATTTACCAAGTTTTCAATGTCGTATGGGTGATACCATTAGTTTAGGAAATAAGAATTCTTCTAAAAGTCTTTACTCATATCATAATCAATATCAGAGAAATTCAGGCGTGAAATTCCCTAGTTATTTAGCTATTGATGCCAAAAGTTTAGTCGGAAAAATAGACAAAGAATTTGTTCCAAATGAAGCTAGTATATTAATAAATGATTTATTAATTATAGAATACTATTCTCGAAAATGTTAAATAAGGTTCGTTTATTATCTAATTTTATTTATATTTTAAATTGAGAGAATTGATATATTATCGAAAATTTAAAAAGAAAAAATTATATGTTGAATTCAAATCTACCTATTTTAGAGAAAAAAATCAAAATAAATTGGTCTTCATATCATATAAAACGTATTTGCTCCAATAATAAGGTAAACGAATTGTCCATCTATAGAAAACATCAATTAATTGCACAAGACTTAAAAGGATTGTCTATCTTAACATTAACTGATTTGCAGGATCAAATTTTTTATTTAACAGACCACATTTTACCTTTTGGTACACAGCTTAGTCAAAAGCAGAAACAATCTTTTAATACATTATATGCAACTGTCTTATCTTCAAATCCGCCAATATATGACTTACGCTCTTGGACTGATGTTATGAAGTTGGCCAAAAAAAGAGTAATATCTATAAGACCATTTTGGTATAAAAGTAAACTACCTTGGCTTTCTTATCTTGACGATATCAAAAAAGTGGTGCTTCATTCTGAGAATTCAATGGGAGGATTACTTTGTAGATTAATAGAATCTTACCCATTACCCTATTTGAAACCAATTGTATTTTTAGGCTTTATTGGCGAAGAAGAAGCTTTACTTTTTCGACAAGAATTTACTAAGCAATTTTTTCCATGCGATATTCATGGAAAACCATTACAGCAAAGTGTAGACCTTGTAACTCCAGCAGAAAATATATTCTTAAGGTACACTTCTTTTATAGATTTCTTTAAAGTTACGAATATTGTAAGGGGTGAGATAAAAGATAGAGGATTTCGAACTGTATCATTAATAATTCCAAATTTTAGTAATAACCATGAATTAGGTTCACTCTTAAAAAAAGGAAGAATTGTAGGAACACCCATATATCATTTTCAAGATGAAGCTGATAAGAAAATAAGTTTCAGTGTCAAAAATCCTAATGATGAAATAAATTATACTATGATTTCATTCAATAGATTCAATTTAATAAAAGTTGTTAGATATTTTTCTCATCTAAATAATAAAGAAAGAGTTAATTTACCAAAAATAGAATTGGATACGCTTGAAAATTACTTATATAAAATCACTGACTCTGATTGGTCTTATCAACCTTTATATATAATACCTCCACTCAACCATAGCTTCTTGCAATTTTGATTTCAAAATCAAAAAATAATGGGTGAACGACGGGAATCGAACCCGCGAATGGTGGATCCACAAACCACTGCCTTAACCACTTGGCTACGCTCACCAAAAAAGAGAAATGAAAATATTTATAAATTCACGACCTCATCTCATAGAGAATATCATATCTAATAATTTCAATAAAATCAATATAAATCAACTTCTAAAATACTTAGACTATGAAATTACTTCTGTTGTGATTGAATACAACGGATTAGTAATAGAATCTTCTCGCTTCGAGAAGATTCTTATAAAAGATGGAGATAAGTTAGAAATTCTTTCAATAGTAGGTGGAGGGTAATTGATACCAATTATGTAGACGTACTGAGAGATCTACAGAAATTGTATACCATACTTTTCTTTAAGCCGATATCGAGCCAATTCTATTTTATTATCCATATTTTTTTTGATTAAAGTTTCTTTATCCGACTGAAGTATAATTTTGATACCAATTAACAAGTTAGACTTATTCTGCTTTATATCAAAAATTTGAATCGAATTCAATAATCTCCCAATTTCATTTTTGATTTCCTTTTCAACTAACGCATAATTTACACAAGCATCAAGTTTAAGTATAAAATTGTATGACATAGATGGCAATTTTGAATATGGTGCATACTTTAAATTTGAGGAACTATTCAAATTTGCAACTTTGGTTATCTTTTCCAGATCCAGCTCAAAAACATATAAATTTTCTTCTATATTATGTGCCGCTAATATCTTAGGGTGTAAATTACCGAAGTATCCAAGTACTTTTTTATTATTTCTAATTTCAATTGCTCGATAAGGATGCAGATAAGAAGTACTTTTTGATAGTTCAATATTGTGAATTGTTGAATCGATTTTTAAATAATTTAGAAGAGATTTAATAAGCCCAAATGCTTTAAACCAGTCTAACTTATAATCTTCCATGATCCATATATCTTTGGATATATTTTCACCGAATATGCCACCAACATGTCGAGATTCTAGAAGATTCTTTTTTGAATCTTGCGCAAATGTGGAGCCAAATTCAAAATAGTTGATCAGCGTTTTGTTGTTATTTTTATTGTAGTTATATTGACTAATGAATTCGTTAATTAAAGTCGACCGAATACTTGATATTTCAGAGTTTAGTGGATTAAGTAATGATGGTCCTTGTTTATCAGTTGAACAAAATGAAGAATGATAAGTTTCGAAAAGTCCAAAGTTTATCAAAAATTTTCGAATCTTTTCCTCTATACAATAGGTTTTTGAAAGCTTACCTACTATTTCTTTACTTGGTAAATAAGACTGAAAATTGTTAAAACCAAAACCTCTTGCCAATTCTTCAATAATATCTATTTCTTCTTTAAGATCTTCTTGTCGATAAAAAGGAACTACTACATCAACTTTCTTAAAATTGATATTCTTTACCTTTAGGCCTAAATTTTTTATTAAAATTGCTATAATCTTTTGTTGCTCTTCTACTGAACTAGTATTCAAATTTCCCAATGTATTGAGTACTGAACTAAATCTAATTGAAATCAATTTACTTTGTTCTTGGTTTCTTTTAATCGTTTTAAAACTATTTAATTCTAAAAAAGCTGTTGGAGACAAAAAAGAAATTAGGGTTTTTAAGCGAGTAATTGCAACATATAAATTTGTATAACCTATTTGCTTTTCGTGTCGAATAGTTTGCTCATTTTGTATTCCTGAAGAACGAATTGATTGACGCATTTGTTTTGGAGAAAATGAATAAGCACAAACAAGAATGTTTTCGGAATCTTTCGTTATTTCAAAGCCATTCTTAATACAGGTACCACTTGTTCCAATATAGACCTCATTATACTTGTCCACAAGAGTGCTGTCTCGTAAAAGATATTTTTGATCCTTATAAGAAGTAACAGACTCCTTCACATTGTATAATTTTTCAATTGTGAACGTTTTCTCTTTTATTTTTGATGAATGTTCTAGCTTATCAAGGTCATAAGACTGAAAACTACAACCCCATTCTAACATAACATAATTTGTTAAGTCTAGTAGCGTATCAGTAGTTGAAAAATTTGCTGCATTTAAACGTCGTTTTATCCACCTAGGTATCTTTATTGAATTATTCAAATTAATATTCAAATAAAAAAATTCAATACAAGCTGAATCAAGTTTTTGATTCCAATTTATATCATTGTTATTATTTGTAGTCCTCTGGGAATTAGAAAGTATCTTTCTAATTTTACGATTTTGAATCCAATTAGTCTGGAATATATACGAAATCTCACGACTTAATCCTATTAAGCATAGAACATCAGATCGATTTGCGGTTGTCGCGATTTTTACTCTTAAATTCGCTCGTTTCAGAATTTCTTCTTTAACGGTTTCTTCAATTTCAAATCCTGCAAGACCAATTTTGTTATCGAATGAATCAAGAGTTGAATTTAAATGATTTATATTTATTAAGTTTTGTAGACACGGTAAAGAAATGTACATCTTCTACTAATTATACGTGATGAGAAAAAGTAATATATTTCAAATTATGCTCGAAGCCATATCGCTTTAAAAATCTAATAAATCGATTCCAAGCTACTTCATTTTTGATTATTATTAAACCAGTTAGGCGAGTAGGCTTGCCTAATTCAAAACCCAAATGAATATTACGTGTAATTATAACGCCTTCATTATCAATCAAATACATTCCTTTTATTTCGTAATCTTTATTACCAAAATCCATTGCTGTATTAACAATTTTAGCATTATAGAAGGAAAACGCCGCTGTTCCTGTGGACCGATCTCTTGATGCAGTAATGCGAATTTTTGGTTCTTCTATTTCATCTAAACCACGGATAAACTGAATACTAGTTCGATATTTCATTAAGATTGTTACAGTAAATTCACGTTTCATTTCTGGGATGGTAGGGTTCGAACCTACGAATGGCGGAGTCAAAGTCCGCTGCCTTACCACTTGGCTACATCCCAAAATAATCGGGCTAGGAGAGATTCGAACTCCCGACTCCATGGTTCGTAGCCATGTGCTCTAGTCCACTGAGCTACAAGCCCTATACATATTAATATATATTTTAAAATATATATTGTAAAGTACTTTTTCAATTAATCTATAACTATTTTTTACAATTTTGGCTTTTAGTAAAGATTGGAATAATATTCTTCTTAATTACTGTTTTTTTACTCATTAATAAATTAAATTGTTCAAGTAGAACTTCTATATCGAGTTTATCAAAGAGATGACAGTTTGCGTTTTGAACTTGAATTGAGACATCACTAAACAAAGTTGGTCCAAAATTATTTATTTGAGAATCCACTGAATGTCTTTAAACATTCACTAGTTATTCTGTATTTTCAATATCCTGACTAACTATTACTCTTAGAATACTCGTATACTGATTGGATTGTGAGTTTTCAAAGGTAACACCGCCAACTGGTGAATCTTATTCCTCATTTGTTCGTCATTAATTATATGGAAAATCAAATAATTACGAATCAGATAGAAGAAGGTAGATTATCTAATCTCTTACAATTTTTATCTTTTGTAAAACGTTTAAAGTTAAATTCATTAAAGGATCGTAGAAACCATCGAATTGAAAAGCAATTTTATTATAGTTTAAGATTTCTTAAAGTAAATTTGTAAAGTTTACGGATATTAAAATTTCAAACCATTCTGATCGAGAAAAACTAATATTCTATTATTATAGATTACAAAGGTTAGATACTACCAACTACCATAAAAGTATTTTCGAGTAGGGCTTTTGAAAACTATGTCTGCTTTTCATATGTTGATTGTATAAATCCTTCTCACAAATCTTGGGTTATAGAGGTATTCGTAACCGAAGAACTTTTTTGCTTTGTGTACTCATTTGAATTCCCAAAGTCGTTTCTTCGTTCAAGATCAAAAAACGATTTATGGTTAAAAGTACGTTTGATGAAATCATTTCCCGTTAATAACCAAAAGAAAAGGCTGGATCTTGAAAAATTTTTCAATATAATCAATGTCCGGAATGGCTCGCTGATTCAAATTAAGAAAAATTTTATACAATCATTGAGCGAATTGTTTATGAATATGAGAAGTACCTGCCTCTCATATTCATTCCTTTGACCCATTTTTACAGGTCTGAAGTTAAATGTTCTATTTCATAGTAGATTTTAGGGCTTCTCTAGCGGCTTGACCCACAGCAACAGTGCATCCCCAAAATGTACCATATTTCTTGCAATAACACCTAATAGAACGACATCCAATAGTTACAGCAGTCGTTCCTACAGTTAAGTGTTTAGTGGTCGGAATATTACCTAATACTAAACCAGTTGCACTTGAAACACTTCCTACTGCGCTAATAGCACAGCATACTATATCATTACAGGCAAAATCCTCGAGAGCATGACTTGTTCCTATTACAACATCAGCTCCAGAAATACCTGTTTTAACTGCGCTTCCAACTTTTTCTGCTCCTTCAACACCACCCCAGACAGTTGCATTTACGCCACGAAGAATATCGCGAGTGAGAGTGAGAATTTCTGATCCGAATACCATAATGAGTTAAAATAAGATATTAAATGTATACAATCTTTACTGTATATGCGTATAACGAATAGGTCAATACTTAATTGTTTAATATTTCTTAGAAATATTTCCTGTAATTTATACTATTACGTGGTACACTATATAATTAGACATAATTGGTATAAAGTTATATAATACTATATTAAAATGATCAAGAGAATAAAATTGTGAGTGTGATTAATTTTGATTGGAAAAATTCGAAAGTATATGAGATCTCTCTCGACCTTAGAGGTTTGATAGATCCCAGAATAATCGCCAGTCATTTATCAAGGTATTTTACTCAACATGTTCTGATTAGAGACAAACCCGGATCACATCTTCCGAAAAAGGTACAAAGTTTCTACCCATCGATAAACTAATACACAGGATCAAAGGGTTGCTGAATTAGGAATAAAATTATTTTTTCCGGTAAAAATTCTAGTTACTTTTATAAACTTCTCAAAACTGAAAATCTTAATTGCATTGCTTTGAAGTTAAGTTGTTTAGGTCAGATCGATCTTTGCTTTCCTCGATTAGATTACTGAAATCACACAAGCAACTCATTGGCTGCATTTTTAGTGAATTCCCGAAGTTAGATTCAAAATTATACAGATCCTAAGTATATCAAGTTACAGGATTTTTTTAACGGAAAAATGTTAAAAGTCAATCGAAAGAATAATTCACGTCATTATAAAATACTATTTATAACAGGTTATTTTTTGCCGATTGAAATATCATGTAAATTAGGGATCATAGTTTGAAAGGAGAAGAGATTAACGTTTTAAAAATTCATACACACAATAAAAAGTGTCAATATTTTAGACTTAATTGCTTATTTTTCATGGTAAATTTATCTCCAATTCAAACAGCTGTTTGAATAGAATCAATGACTGAAATTTCAAATGACGAAAAAAAGGTGTATCTTATCTTGGTAATCTTGGAATTTTTGGTGATATCACAGATTGCGCTGCTATTAATTAGCACTGCTCACACAATCCAGTCACGAAAGTCCTGCGTCCTATCTCTAGTACCACGTTAATAGCATCCTTTACAAGGATACTTTCTAAGTTTGATCAGTACGCGGGTGTTTTAAGTAAATATAGCCTGATTATGAGAAATATCGCTAATGATATAATTACAGATCCTTTTAAGTTAATAGATTAATTCAAACATCAAAAGATTATATAATTTTCCTTCTCAAACGTATTATTTGATTGTTGTCTAAAATAACGATCCTTATTTTTCTTTGCTGATTTTAGAATATTTTATATGATTATTCTGGTCATATAAAGTATTTAATTTATCTACAGATTTTCATAAAAATATACTCCATTAGCTTGTCCTAACGATAAATATATTAATCTATTAACTTGGTGTATTTGTCGTGATTTTCTGATTAATAATAGGAACTGGAACTCAAATTGAATATTGATTAACATATGGGAAAGAAAATATTATACCAAGAAGTTGCAAGAAAAGCTCTTGAAAAAGGTATGCATGTATTAGCTGAAGCAGTTGCGATAACTCTAGGTCCTAAGGGTAGAAATGTCGTTTTTGAGAAGAAATACGGGAATCCACAGATCGTTAACGATGGTGTAACAATTGCAAAAGAAATAGAATTGGCGGATCCAATGCAAAATACTGGTGTATCTCTAATTCGTCAGGCAGCGGCGAAAACAAATGATGTAGCAGGTGATGGGACGACAACCGCTACGATTTTAGCTTATGGTTTAGTAAAAGAAGGTATGCGAACAATTGCCGCAGGAGCAAATCCAGTTGCAGTAAAAATAGGAATGGAAAAAGCTGCAGCTTTTGTAATTGATTACATTAATGAATATGCTCGTCCAATTGAACAAGTTTCTTTAATTAACAATGTTGCAACAATTTCTGCTGGAAACGATCCCATTATTGGGTCAATGTTAGCAGAAGCATTTGAGACGATCGGTAAAGATGGACTAATTAGCATCGAAGAAGGAAACTCAATAAGTACAGTACTAGAAATAAAAAAAGGAATGAAAATTGACCGGGGATTTATTTCGCCATATTTTATAACAAATACTGAGCGAATGCTTGTTGAATACGAAAATCCTTTTGTTTTATTAACTGATAAAAAAATCACAGTTGTGAAACAAGAGCTTGTACCAATTTTAGAACAAGTTGCAAAAACTAAGAGACCATTATTGATTATCGCTGATGGCATCGAAAGGGAAGCACTTGCAACATTGATTTTAAATAATTTACGAGGTCTTGTTAATGTTGTAGCAATCCGAACACCTGGATTCGGTAATACAAAAAACGCAATTCTTGAAGACATTGGGATATTAACCCAAGGAGTTGTAATTAGTGAAGAGTTAGGATTTCGTTTAGAGAATACAACTCTTGATCAACTTGGAACATGTCGAAAATTGATTGTGAGTAAAGACGATACAACTATTATAACAAATAGTGAAACAGATCAGCAGAGTATACAAAAACGTTGTGATCAATTGAAAAATGAAATATTAACTAATGATTCACAATATGAAAAAGACAAATTAAAAGATCGATTAGCAAAATTAAGTGGAGGAGTTGTTCTGATTAAAGTCGGAGCTATAACAGAGACTGAAATGCAAGAGAAAAAGTTACGACTAGAAGATGCAGTCAATGCAACTCGAGCAGCAATAGAAGAAGGTATAGTCCCGGGAGGAGGCTCGCTATTAGCACATATTTCTCAAAGTGTAAAAACTTGGTCTCGTACTTCGCTTAAGGAAGATGAAACGGTTGGTGGTCTTATTTTGTCTAATGCGCTTATTCAACCATTAAAACGAATTGCTGAAAACGCGGGAAAGACTGGAGATATCATCATTGAAAAAGTACAAAACTTAGAGACTGAATTTGGCTATGACGCAGAAAACGATAACTTCGGAAATATGCTAGACTTAGGCATTATTGATCCTTCAAAAGTTACTCGGTCTGCCGTTCGAAACGCAGTCTCTATCGCTGGTATGATTCTCACAACGGAATGTTTAATTGTAAAAAAAGAGAAGAAATTGAAATAAGCTATACCTTTTTAATAATGTCAGCTTTAATTAGCAAATTTTTTACTGTATTAGTTGGTTGAGCACCATCTTGGATCCTTTTTATAACATTTGGTACTTTTATTTTCCAAGTATTATTTATTGGATCATAGAATCCTAATTCCTCAACGGCAGCACCGTTTCTTCTTTTACTACTCTCAATAGCTATTATACGGTAGAAAGGTAACCGCTTTCTACCTAATTTTTTTAATCTAATTTTTAACATCTAATTTAATTAAAATTATCTGAATATAACACGATATAAATAAGGCGTATTCTCAAAGCCATACATTAGAATCTCTAAAACGATGAAACCTAACCAGGGACTAATATCAAAATCGAAAATCGTTGGTATCGATCCTCTCCAGAATCTTAGATAGGGATCAGTTACTTTCACCAGGTAAACAATTGGCTTTTGGTAAATATTAATATTAGGAAACCACCCTACTGTTACACGAAGGGCCAACAAATGATAGAAAATTAATATCATACTATAAATGCTTCGTCCTAACAAAACGATAACAGATGGTGGCTTATATCCTAGTTGAACTCTATAGTAGACTAATGAATGTATATAAAGAGCTAATAAACCAATAATAACAAAGGTCATATTACGAAATATAATTTCGTCTTTCTCAAACTCGCTTCTAGTTTTTTTCTTCATATAAATAGTAACACAGATTTTTAGTGCATAAAAGAAATTATATAAGCATATTATTGTATAAATCAATATTTAATACATTTTTTATTTGTGTTATTCATTGGGAGATTGAACTCCACAATGAATAATAATCTATTAGTCAATAGGACGCATAGATAATACAGGTTCTGTTTCACGGTTTATACCTTTTTCGAATCCAGCTGCTGCTGCACGAGCTCGACCAGAATGCCAAAGATGACCAATGAATAAGAAGAAGCCTAAGAAGAAATGAGAAGTTGTTAACCAAGAGCGAGGCGACACATAGTTTACAGAGTTGATTTCTGTAGCAACACCACCCACCGAGTTTAATGAACCTAATGGGGCATGAGTCATATATTCTGCGGCTCGACGTTCTTGCCAAGGTTGGATATCATTTCTAATTTTGTTGATATCTAAACCATTTGGACCTCTTAATGGTTCTAACCATGGCGCTCTTAGATCCCAAAAACGCATAGTTTCACCACCAAAGATTATTTCACCACTTGGTGAACGCATTAGATATTTACCTAAACCAGTAGGTCCCTGTGCTGAAGCTACATTCGCACCTAATCGTTGGTCCCTAACTAAAAATGTAAATGCTTGTGCTTGAGATGCTTCAGGACCTGTAGGACCATAAAACTCGCTTGGATAAGCAGTGTTATTATACCAAACGAAAACTGAGGCGCCTAAGCCCATTATAGCAATAGCACCTTGACTGTAAGACAGATAAGCTTCACCTGACCATACGAAAGCACGACGTGCCCAAGCAAACGGCTTTGTTAAGATGTGCCATATTCCACCTACAATGCATAAAATACCTAGCCAAATGTGGCCGCCGACTAGATCTTCCATGTTATTTACAGAAATAATCCAGCCGTCACCACCGAAAGGTGATTTGAATACATACCCAAAGATAACTAATGGGTTCAATGTCGGACTAGTGATAATTCTAACGTCACCACCACCTGGTGCCCATGTATCATAAACACCACCAACATACATAGCTTTAAGGACTAACAAAAATGATCCGATTCCTAAAAGTACTAAGTGAATACCTAAGATCGTTGTCATTTTATTTTTGTCTCTCCAATCATAACCAAAAAATGGGAATGATTCTTCTAAAGTGTCAGGACCTAATAATGAATGGTAGATACCACCAAATCCTAAGACAGCTGATGAAATTAGGTGTAAAACTCCAACAACAAAGTACGGATTTGTATTAATGATTTCACCACCCGGTCCTACACCCCATCCTAAAGTTGCTAAATGAGGAATAAGAATAAAACCTTGCTCGTATAAAGGTTTTTCGGGAATGAAGTGAGAAACTTCAAATAAAGTCATTGCTCCGCACCAAAAAACCATAAGTCCAGCGTGAGCTACATGAGCTCCTAAAAGTTTACCAGATACATTAATTAGTCTAGCATTACCAGACCACCAAGCAAATCCTGTTGATTCAATATCGCGACCTGCGATTGTTGTATTAAAGCGCGTTTCCACGTGGCAGTACCTCCTCAGGGAATACGAAGTTTTCATGCGGTTGATCTTGAGCTGCCATCCATGAACGAATACCTTCATTTAGAAGAATATTTTTAGTGTAGAATGTCTCAAATTCCGGATCTTCCGCTGCTCTTAGCTCTTGCGAAACGAAATCATATGCACGTAAGTTTAGCGCTAAACCTACTATACCAATTGCGCTAGTCCATAGACCTGTAACAGGTACGAATAGCATGAAGAAATGTAACCAACGTTTGTTAGAGAACGCTACTCCAAAGATTTGCGACCAAAAGCGGTTAGCCGTTACCATAGAATACGTTTCTTCTGATTGTGTAGGTGTGAAGGCACGGAATGTATCCGCAGCATCTCCATCTTCGAATAACGTATTTTCTACTGTTGCACCATGAATTGCACATAGAAGTGCACCACCTAAAATCCCTGCTACTCCCATCATGTGGAATGGGTTTAACGTCCAGTTATGGAAACCTTGTAAAAATAGTAAGAAACGGAAAATAGCCGCTACTCCGAAGCTTGGTGCAAAGAACCAGCTAGCTTGGCCTAATGGGTACAGAAGGAAAACTGATACGAAAATAGCAATTGGACCAGAAAAAGCAATTGCATTGTAGGGTCTTATACCCACAAGACGAGCAATTTCGAATTGACGTAAACAGAATCCGATAAGTCCAAATGCACCGTGTAATGCTACAAAAGTCCATAAGCCACCAATTTGGAACCATCTAGTAACATCTCCTTGTGCTTCTGGTCCCCATAATAAAATTAATGAGTGTCCCATACTATTTGCGGGAGAAGATACTGCTGCTGTTAAGAAGTTACACCCTTCAAGGTATGAAGAAGCTAAACCATGCGTGTACCAAGATGTTACAAATGTCGTACCTGTAAACCAGCCACCTAGTGCTAGATAAGCTGTCGGGAATAGAAGCAATCCTGACCAACCTACAAATACAAAACGATCTCTCTTTAACCAGTCATCTATCAAATCAAAAAGACCGCGTTCTTCTTCACGTGCTACTGCGATTGTCATAACACTAATGTAGCATTATATAAAGGTTCATATTTCAATGTTCAGAGGAAATTTAACATCGAGTTTTAAATTTCATTTCCACTTCAGTGATTGTTATTTCCTTAAACGGCGCTTTGATTAAACGGATCATCTTTAATAACCTCTATTTGAGGGAGCAAGTT
>ERZ1740059.699-NODE-699-length-17275-cov-5.937631_pt1 | contig 17275 bp, 15 predicted proteins | sample MGYA00581744_ERZ1740059 | MGnify/ENA primary metagenome ERZ1740059 (study PRJEB43018, sample SAMN04849738) | marine metagenome | isolation source: floating plastic debris | place: Pacific Ocean | collected 2008-08-28 | study: EMG produced TPA metagenomics assembly... | reverse complement strand
TATCTATGCCTAAATGAGGATGAGTCGTCGCGTCGAGATCGATGCGTAGCACCAGCGCTACTTTTGTACTGACAAGCTCTCTTGAACCGCATCCAAAAGCCATGCTCTCGCGATGCGCCAATGACGTTTTACGGTGGATTCCGAAAGTCCCGTTACCTCCGAAACTTCGGGCAGGCTCATTCCGCCAAAATACCTGAGTTCGACAATATTGGCTTTCTCGGCATCGATGACCACGAGGCGGATGAGCGCCTTCTCCAGCTGGTCAATGTCCAGCCTTTGCTCAACGCCCTCTAGACGGGTCACCAACGTCACTTTGTGATGTTGGCGCTTATCTGACTTCTTCTTTCTTGCGTGGTCGATGAGAACGCGACGCATGGCGCGGGCGGAAAGCGCCAAGAAATGACTTTTGTCGACCCAATCGATTTGATCGAGCCGGATCAGGCGCAACGTGGCTTCGTTGACCAAGTCGCCCGTAGAGAGAGAGTTATTGCTTTCTGCCCGCAGCAGGGCCGCCGATATTTGACGCAGCTCGCTATATAAGAGCGTAAACAACTGGTCTCGAGCGCCTGTGTCACCCGATCTCCAGCTTTGCAATAATTCCTTTGAATTTAAATCGCTCAATTTTTTACGTCCTACCCCGAAAAAGCTTAGGCGCAAAAAATCAAGAAAGACAAGGGTTAACCTAATTTGCTCTCATGAGAGTCGGTCGCTGACCCGCTTTTTGAAAATCCTGCGCCTCTGCAAGTAGGGCGCACAGATTTGATTGCGCGCCGCTGAAAAAATCGAGGCGAAAGGTCGTTCCCATGAGACAAGCATTCACGCTTTTTCCGCTCCTTCTGGTTCCCGTATTTATCTATAATCTTATTGCAATTTTTGGTGGCGGGGGAGGCGACCCTGCTGTCTCTCCAGCGCTCGCCAGCCTCGACACCAATCTCATTCTAATGCCGATGATCGCCGGTGTTCGATGGGAGTTCAGTGTCGGAGACAGCATCCTGTTTCTTGGCTTCGTCATGCTTTTCATTGAGGTCGTTAAAGCGACGAGCACGCGGTCGACAGCGATCATCAATCACGGGGCGTCGATGCTCGTCCTGATGTTCAGCGTTTTTGAGTTTCTGCTCCTCAAAAGCTTCGCGACATCGGAATTCTTCCTGCTGACAATGATGTGTTTCTTGGATGTGCTTGCTGGCGTCATGGTCACCATCGTATCTGCCCGCCGTGATTTTGGCGTCGGCGACGGCTTCTCTGGCTGAGCAATCCAGCCCGTGAAATTTTATTTGACCCGTTCACCCGCATCTCTGCGCCTTGCTGAATAGAGAGCTAATTTGAGGACATCATCATGCCGGAGACTTTGAATCAGATTCCCCCCGAAGCTTGGCCGCTGATCGATCTACTTTTCAACATCACCATGGTCAGTGTGGCGATTTGGCTTGCGATTACTATTTTCGTCTGGTGGCGGCGCAGTGCTTCTAACCTCACGCCAGTGAATGCTGCGGGCAAAAACAAAAATGCACAGCCGGACTTTTTAAAAGTCGATCAGAGCGCGCGCTCTGAGGCGATCGAGCGCGGTGAGAGCTTCGATAAGGAAATTGAGCGCCGCGAGCGAGCGGAAGCCCGCGCAGCCGCCAGAGCGCATCAACCGCGCGGCACTGTGAGCGAGCGCCTGGCGCGCTTCGTAAGCTTCTTCATGTCGCTCTTTACGCTCGCGACGATGATTTTTGGCGCGATCTTCCAGGTCACCCGCATGGGCGACATGATGCGCGAATACTCGACCACAGAACGCATCCTGACCGTAATCCAGAACCATCCGATCTCGTTCACGATCGCAGGGCTCGTCATCGTTTTCCAAATCTACCGTTTCTTCGTTGACCGCAATTGGCAGGAGGGCTGATCCATGGCCTCAGAACCACTCGTACTTACTGATCCTAATCTTCTTGCGGAATTTGTCCGCGAAACTGAATTCAAAGCGTTCTTCGAAAAGCGGTACGCCACGCCGCCGGATCTTGCCGCGCTTCTGTTTCGCAATGGCGAGCTTGTCGACGCGTTCAAAGGCGCTCATTTCTCTGTCGGAGGTTTAGCGACCGCTGTGAAGAGTGTGGTCGGGGGATCAACGCACATTGCTTTGATGCTCGCAGACCTAAAGCCCTTTTCAGTTCAATTTCCAGTCTCAGCCGTTTCGAAAGACAAGGTTGAAATCGCTGGTGTGGCGACGGTTGAGCTGCAAGTGAATCCAGGTCGCCCTGCCTATATTCTGGGGTTGATGGGCGGTGTTTCCCGTCAGCAATTTGAGCAAGAAACCGGCGATGTTCCAGCGACAGGCAAAAACGCCCTCACGCGCATGGATGTGGTCGATCGGATCGCGCCGCATTTCAATGATCGTGTTTTTGAAGCAGCCATCGGCAAAATGAATGCCGAAGACATTCGCGGTGAGACCGGGCTTCAAGACAAGATCCAAGCGGATATGATGACAGAGGTCGAAAGGATCATCGGAGACCTCGGCGTGATCGTGCGCTCGGCAAGTGTGACTTGGGCGATGAATGCCGTCGAACGCGAAAGCTTTGAGCGTGCGCAAGTCGAGCGCAGGCAAGAGGCATTGGATTACGAGCTTGACCTCCTGACGCGAGAAGTCGCCCGCCAATCGGAAGCAACCCGCATCAAAATTGCCTCGAATGTCGACTTGGCGAAGCTCGAGCGCGCGTCTGAGGACGAGTTGGCTCAGATGGTGCTCAACAGCGAGGTCGAATTCCTGGACGCACGCGAAGCCGCGACGCGCCGCCAAGAGATGGAGGCGCTCGCGCATGAGATTGAAGTGCTGCGTACGGAGCGCGCTGCAAAAATGGAAGGGCAGCTCGCAGAGGCCACACATTTAACGGATCTCACCAAAGAGGCGGCTCGCCTCAGAAATTCCGAACGAGAGATCGAACGCCTCGATGCTCAGCACGTAGCTGAGATGAAGAAAATCGGCGCCTTCACCGATCAAGATATTGATGACCGCAAGCAACGGATGGAACTCAAGATCAGTGAGATCGCCGCCCAGCAATCTGCGGACAATCTAAAAACGCTGATGCAGCTTGAGCAGGGGGTCGAGGACCAGAAAGCTGATCGGGATATCAAACGCGCGGATGCGGCCTCAGCAAACAAAATCGCCGAGACAAAAGCAGACGCGGATAGCCGATTGGCGCAACTTCAAGCCGGCGCAAAAATGACGCCAGAACAAATCATGGCGATCAATGCAGGTTTGTCGCCTGATGTGGCCGATGTGTTGAAAGAACAAGCGCGCGCAAACGCAAAGGCGGGCGAAGATACAATGGAGTCAATGCGAGAGCTCATCAAGGGGGCGGCGGAAGAGCGCGCCGCAAGTCGCGAGCATGAGCTGAACATCCTGAAAGCGGGAATGGCCGGGGCATCAGGTGTTGCGCATGGTGCTGGAGGAAAAGAAAGCTCCGCCGCCAATGATGAATTGCGCGATAAACACGGGATGGTGGAATGCCCTAAATGCGGACGCTCCATCTCAGCCAAAGCGAACTTTTGTACCAGCTGCGGTCACAAGATGCGGACCTGATTATGCCGCAAGCTCGCACCCACTCATACATGCCGCGCCGCACACAAAAGGCGTGTTGTTATACCGCCGCCGTCGACGACGACTCGACGTATTGTGGTGAGTGCGGAAAACCGATCATTCGCTGTATGGCGATTGAAGAGTGCGGTGGCCTTTTAGATGATGACGGTCTTTGCACGGTTTGTGTTGCCACGCACCTCCAGATCGATGCCGGCGCTCTAAAGGTCGCGAAGGTTGGGGGCGCCGTCGCTTTACCCGTTTCCATCGCAAATGTGTCGGTCGTGGGACGCCCCATTTTCGTGACCCGCGTGTGGAGCCGCGAAGCGTCGGGCCAATGGGAAGACGTTCGGCTCGGTTGGGAACGCCTTGATGCGGAGCAATCAAGACCCGTCTCCATTATTGCGAACGAACTCCACCACGCTGGGGCTCATAGCATTGAAATACTCATTGAACTTTCCACACGATGGCGGTGGCGCGAAGAGCGGTATGCGTTTTCTGCTGGCCTCACGCTGCATGTCAAAGCTGAAGATAAATCCGTGGGGCCGACCGTCACAGTGGGCGGTGAGACGGCCGGTCATGGAAACACAGTTTATATTTCTGGCAAGTCAGAAGCCTCCGCTGATCTCGAGACCACGCATGAAGCTTTGGATCTAGAAATGGTTCGAGCTGAAATCGAAGAGCGTGATCGGGGCATACGCGGGATCGAAGGTGGGATTTGCGTGTCGCGAAGTGTTCCCATTGTTTGGCGAGGATTTGCACCAGAGCACGCACCGCTCGACGGCCCAATACTTACAACCGACAGCCTGCTCGCGGTAGGACGCGCGCGGGCTCGACGAGCTGGCGGAAGTGGGGACGTCCGCCTGCTCGTCGATTCTTCCGATGGCGGGTTAGATGAAGACCTCAGCCGTCTAATCTCACTAAGACAATATCAGCAGTATGTCGAATGCGATCGATTGATGGTGCGCGTTATCGGAACGGGCGGGGTTCGGATCGACGGAAAGGCTTATGGGCCTGGAAAAGCCGTTGTTCTTAATGATGGAGCGCGGATCGACCCCGTCGTCAAATCTCCCGACGCCTTATCGCTCAAGGTTCAATTTCAAATCGAATTCAACTTGGTCACGCAGGTCACAATATCGCGTTTGCCGGCAAACCAACAAGGAAACTAAATCATGGCCAAATGTCCAAGTTGTGATGCGACCGTTGATGCCGATACGCGCTTCTGCCCCGAGTGTGGCTATCAGCTGCAAGGAGAGAGCAGTGAACCGGTGACCGATGGAATGATGACCATGGGTGGCCTGGAGACGCTCGCGGACATGCCAACCCGCGACGGAAGGCATAAACCGGCGCAGGTGCTTGAGGCCGGGAGTCAATTTGCGGATCGGTATACGATTGAAGATGTGGTCGGTCGCGGCGGTATGGGCGTTGTTTATCGCGCAACTGATAAACTAAGCGATAAAACCGTTGCCCTGAAGCTTATTCGCCCAGAACGTTTGTCCGGCGCGCACGCGATTAAAAAACTGATTTCCGAGGGGATTACGGCACGAGACATTCGGCATTCAAATATCGTTGCTGTTTACGATGTTGGAGAATCTGAAGGCCAACCATTCGTTTCTATGGAATATCTCGGCGGGGAATCCCTGCGCGCCTGGCATCGCCGCAAAACGCAAAATCGCGAAGATATCCCTCTCATCGTCGCCTGTAGAATTATCGCAGAGACGCTGAAAGGCTTAAGCGCTGCGCATGAGGCAGGGGTAATTCATCGCGACCTGAAACCTGAGAATATCGTCCTGACCAGCGAGCCCACTGAAGAAGCTACGCCGCTAAAAGTCCTCGACTTCGGAATTGCCCGCGCGACGGGCGGGGCTCAAACCAGCAGCACAGGAACGGGGACCGGGCTCGGGACGCCTCACTACATGGCGCCTGAGCAAATCACGAACCCGGACAGCGCGGGGCCAGCGGCGGATTTCTATTCTCTCTCCGTGATGTTCTATGAGCTCCTCATGGACGTCGTTCCTCAAGGGCATTGGCAACCACCGTCCGGCGGTCGGTCAGACGTTCCGATCGGGATCGATAATCTCATTGAAGGGGGATTGTCGAACCGCCCTGCAAATCGGCCGCAATCGGCCAAAGACTATCTCGACGCGCTTGAGCTCGCCTTCGCCGGAGCGGGGCGTAATGTGGAGTTCAACGTCATAAGCGGTCTGCCCGATGGCTTGCCGATCGGGAAAATTCTGAAGTGGTCGGGCATAGGCCTAGGTGCGTTCTTTGCGCTCGGTGTCATTGGCTTGATGTTGCCAGAAGAAGACATGGGCTCTGACCCGTGTGAAGGGCTCTATGGGGACGATCTCATGCTTTGCGGGAATGAGGTTTGGGGCGGACCCGACCCTGATCCTGAAGCCGTTATAGACTTAAAGCCGGAGATCACTCCATCACCCCCGCCGCCGCCACCTCCACCGCCGCCGCCGCCCCGCGATCCAACCTATGTGGACCTTTCAGGCAGCTGGAATGATGGACTTGGGACGACTTATTCGATGCAGGTGAATCGAAATGGGCAGTTCTCAGGAACAGGCCGTAGCACGGATGGTTTCACATTGCAGATCGCCGGATCATTCTCTGGTGTGAATGGAACCTATACAATCCAAGCCCCTGAGCTCGGCATGGCTTTACAGGGACGAATGGTCTGGGACCGTAACTGCCATATCAATTTCCAGACCTTTGATGCGTTCGGGCAAATGCTTCTTGAGCAAGGCCAGATGCACGTCAATCACGCGCCTGGTGGGCCTTGTCCGGTGCTCCGATGAGACGCGTTTCAGAAGACGGAGGGACACTTGAGTAAATGCTACAATTGCAATGCGCCTTTGCCGGTTTTCTCTTTTGAATGCGGCATTTGCGGCGCCAACAATACGCCGATCGGCCCAGATCTTACCCCAGTTGATCTTAGTGATGGAGGACCAGGAATGTCCACGAATTGGAGCCAGTACAGCTTAAACGGCTGCTTGTTTGAGGATGCGCCGAAGCCTTCCCCGATGCTGGGAACGTCTTCTGTAGATTTACCGCAGCGCGTCGACTTGAGAATCCACTGCCCACCAGTGGAAAATCAACTCACGACCAATTCTTGCGTGGCAAATGCCGTTGTCGGGGCGCTTGAAATTCATCAGAAGAAAGCCGGATTGCCGCTCACGGACCTGTCACGCCTATTTGTATATTTCAATGCCAGATCGCTTGCGGGAAATCAGATGAGGGATGTCGGCAGCCTTATCCACCACGGTATGGCGGCTGTGCTTGCCTATGGCGCGTGTGAAGAAAGACTCTGGCCGTTTGAAATGGCGACTGTGATCGCGCAGCCTTCGGCAAATTGCTACCAAAACGCAATGCAATATGAGGCGGTACAGTATGCTCGCACGCCGCGTGGAGCACCAGCGCTGACCGCTTTGGCACAAGGACTTCCAGTGGTGTTCGGGATGTGCGCTCCGTCAATATTTTATGAAGCGGCGGCGCAAACGGGCGCCATGCCGCGCCCAGACCAAGTTCCTCCTCAGGTCCAACCGCCTTCGGGGCACGCTATGGTGATTGTCGGCTATGATCTGTCGGACAAGACCTATCTCGTTCGAAACAGCTGGGGACCGCAATGGGCGGACCGGGGCTATTGCCGAATACCATTCGAGACCATGGACACATGGGCCCGCGCTGAGGAGTTTTGGACCATCGGCGCCATCGAACAAACGGAAGGGGTTGCTTTGTCGGGACCCAGTGTTGTGGACTCCATGAAAGGCATCGGTGTTCCCGAGGAGACGCTGAACCGAACCAGCGATAATCTGGATCGATTGCGCGGAGATTTGCGGGCGCGCCTGTCGAGCGATCTGGAATCTGCAAAGCGAGATTTTAAGAAGCGTTTGCGGGATTAACGTTTCGGGGGACACGATGACACGACGCATGTTCAAAACGGCCTTGGCGGCTTTTGCGCTCTCACTATCGGGCTGCGCGACGAGTTATGGCGCGCAGACGGTTGCGCCGTCGGGATATGACTACAATACGGCAATCGCCGACTCTGTAGATCAGCAATTGCTGCTCAATCTCGTCCGCTTGAGGTATCGCGACACAGTGGTCTTTATGAATATCACCAGCGTTACGACGCAGCATCAATATTCTGCGGGTCTATCGGCTGAGAACAATATCCCGTTTCGCCAGGCGAGTGACGGAGGGACTTTGATCACGCCTTCCGCCGCTTACTCGGAAAGTCCCACCATTACATACGCTCCGGTTTCCGGAACCGAGTTTGCGACCAATCTGCTGTCGCCAATCTCCCCAGAAACAATTGTGCTATTGGCCAATTCCGGCTGGAGCATCGAGCGATTGATGAATTGCTGCATCGAGCATTTAGGACGGCTCTCGAATGCGCCGAGTGCATCCGGACCGACGCCGTCGCAATTGCCTGACAATTCTGAGTTTCGACGGTTGGCGCGCTTTCTTCGTCAATTGCAAATGCGAGAGCAGGTTTATGTAGAGCGCTGGGTTTCGGAGGCGGGCGAGCCAGAAGACGCAAACCTATTTGTCGACGCCGGCCAGGGGTTTGAATGTGAAGAGTTGAAGCGCCTGCTGGGCATCTCTTCGTGTGAAGCTCAATTTAGTCTGGTCCCGCATCACACGGTTCGCGATGGTACTGAGTTGAGGGTCCAAACGCGCTCTGTTTTGGGCGCGCTGTACAACTTATCTCACGCGGTGCTGGTACCTGAGGAACATATGCGAGCCGGTTATGTCACACAGAGTTCAGTCGTGTCGCCGAACACGGCGACATGGCGAGCGTTCCTGGCGGACCAATTCCAGGTCAAGACATCGAAGACAGATCCCGGTCATGCCTTTGTCAAAATTCAATATCGTGACCATTGGTTCTGGATCGAAGATAGCGATTTGGAATCCAAAACAACATTTAGCCTGATCTTGTTTTTGGTTTCCCTTCAATCAGCCGCGAGCGAAGGCGTGACCCCACTCCTAACGGTCAGCGCATCGCGTTAAGCGCCCGCGATTTGCCTTTTTGAAATCGAATTGAACCGGTTACGCCCTGGCTTGCGCCTTTCCCTGTAGGAGGTGAGAGTCATGACAGACGACAATTTTGGGAATTTGAGAAAGCGGGTGAACGAGCGGCGACAAGCGGCGTCGGCGAAGCTTAGAGAAGCACTCGGCAAGCCGCCCTCAACACCTCGATCTGGAGCTGACACCCACGCCGATCAAGCGAGTTTACAGGCAGCGAGCGCCCTCTATCAGCAAGATATGGCTGCGGCTGTGGACGAGAACCCTTTCACGTATGGCCACGAGACCGTTCCGTCGACAGATAAGCCAGCGGCTCCCACGGGGCAGTGGAGGTGTATTGTAAACAGCCCGATCGTCTCGATTGATCTCGTTGCAAATATTGCGGAAGACGGCTCCCTATCCGGTCACGGTACTATCATCTATGTCGCCACAAACCGCGTGTTTCAGGTTTCGGGCAAAGGCGATTGGATTCTGCTTCCTCCGGATCAATCGTCAGATGATTGGTTGTTCAAGTTTCGGCTTCATCCCTCCAATCACGCAATATTTAGTTGGTTCGCATCACCGACAGACTCACCAAACCATATGGCGAACCGCTTCGTGTCCCCCTCCACAGGTGGTGTGGGCGTGACCCGATGCGAACGGAAGGGTTAGGAGTATCGGCCGTCTAATGTGAATCCGTCTTAAGCATCGTTTGGCGGCGGGGTTCTTATCTTGCCAGAGTTTGGCGCCACTCAGAGAGGACGGCGTTTCCCATAAACTCAAAGTGAGGTCTTTGGTTGATGTGGCGATCTACATTGAAGTGATTGTGGAACGGAGTGTGGGTCGAGGCGAATTTCTGCGGGTTGGACATTCGCCTGAACCTAGACATCGCTCGCGCTCCTCGTTGGACCCGTAAGTGGCCATTCTCGGCTCGGAAATTTAGGCGGTAAGCGACCTCCTGGTGGTCATGAATTCCGATCCTCATGTTCGTGAGATTTGGCCGAACGAACCCAACTTATCTACAAATCAAGAGACGCTGCCCCGGGAACGTAAGTTTTGCGAAGGGTATTTTCGTCTCTTTTGCTCGCTTTTCGAACGTGGGGATTTGAGCCCCGGTATAGCCGGGGGCTCAATACCAACGGTGCTTAATTGGCAAGTCCAAACGCACGCTCAAACTCCCTTGGATCGAAATATTCCCGGTAGAGCGTGATCTTGCCATTCTCGACATGGAACAGGCTGCCATAGGTCTGGCGGTAGGTGCGACCGGTCGGGATGATGTCGACTACGCCTTTAAACTCGACATAGACGGTTTGCGGATCGGCCATAGGATAGAAGATGATTTTATCGGTGAAGGTCGCTTTTCCGGCGGCCTCGGGCCAGCCTGCATATTGCGCGATCAACCCTTCCTTCCCTATGACTTTGTGCGACCAGCCATCTGGCACATAGGGCATGTGCTGGACTGCATCATCCGCCCAGACGCCGTTTACCTTCTCCATGTCTTTCTCTTCTAGACCCGTCAGGAAATCGAGTACGGCTTGGCGAGTCTGTTGGCGCTGGATGTAAGACGCAGGGTTGGCGGTTGCTGCCTCGATGGCAGGTCCGAACACATCACGAGACCCGGTCTCGTCCTCGAGCGAAAAGGTCATGGAAATGATTTTCCAAGTCCCAGCCTGACGCTCCAGCTGATAGTCGTACTGGCCATCAACTTGCCAGTAGGCGCCATCGACCCAGTGTCCAGCTTCGACATTTGCGGTTGCGGCGGCCTGATCGCCATCAATTGTCGTTCTAACGTCAGATAGGGCGTGCCGCGTGCGATCAAATCCGGGCAGGACGCTCGCCCATTCCGTCATTAGGGCTTGCGGGCTTTTCACTTCTGCCGGGGCTCCAGACAACGAAGAATAATCCAGCATGAACTCGTCGGCATAGAGTTTTTCGAGGGCGTCAAATTCGTGCCGGTCGGCAAGGAGGCCAACACTTTCGACAATTGTTTTGATCGTGGCTTCATCCTCAGGGGTTGCGTTGGCGAGCGGGGCTGCGGTCAGCGTTGTGGTCATGGCGAGGGCTCCTATGAAGTGTTTCATTTTTTTGTCTCCTGTGGTCGAACGCCCGGGCACATTAACGTGGCCCCGGCGTCTAAGACTGATCAATGGTTGGCGAAGAACGCTGCGACGGCGTCGCTGGCGGCGGTTACAGCATCTTCGCGGTGATAGAAGTCGAACTGTGTCACACCGTTGAGCCAGAGCTCTTCCTTGTCAGCGCCAAGGTCGGCAAAGAACTGGTGCGCGCCAACAGGGATCGCGGCATCTTCTGAGTGCACAATCATTAAGGGTTGAGAGATGCCTGGTGCGGCCCGAACGCCATCAAAGGTCAACCATCCCTCCCAGGACGCCAGGTTGAATGTGTTCTCCCATTCCGGGATCATCCCGAGCCCTTCTTCTGTATAATAAGGCGCACCGGGCATCAGCGAGGCGGACCCGTCTGAACCCGTCGCGGGGATGAGTTGCGGCTCGCCGGTTTCGGCTTCGGTCGTCGCCGCGGCGCGTCCTGTTTCGATCAGGTTCGCGACACCTTCGGCGCCGCCATAAACCTCTTCGACGATCGCGGCGTTGTGCAGCCAAGGGGCGACCAGAGCGATCGTCTTGAAGGTCGAAGATTGTTCCGCTGCTGTCGCCATGTATCCGGCGCTCGCGCAGATGCCGAGGCCGTTGACGCCTTCGACCTCGGGACGGGTTGAGAGGAACTCGCCAGCTGCAATGATGTCTTCAATCTTGATTTGCGGGTTTTCGAAGCTCCGGGTTGCGCCGCCGCTCTCACCCCAGGTGCGGAAATCGAATGCGAGAGCGATCTCGCCGCGCTTCGCCATTTCGGCGGCATAAGTGCCGGACATGTGCTCCTTGATTGTGGTCCAGGCGCCAGTGACGACAATGCCGTCCGTCCTGTTTTCTGTGTTCACACCGGCTGGGATGTAGAGGTCACCTACCAGTGTCTCGCCTCCGGACTCGAACGTCACGCGCTCGACACTGTAAGCGGTCTCTGAGGCGGTTGTCTCTGCGGCTCCGCAGGCAGCAACGGCGCCCGCGGCGGTGGTGGCGGCAAGGGTTTTGATGAGCTTGTTCATTTTGATCTCCATGGCTCAAATTCAGTGAGCCCAAGCTATGCAGACACCGATCACAATGCTTGGAGGGTTCAACTTTGTTTTTGAAGATTCCGATTATCGTCGCTATTCTCCAGGCATGAGAACCTATCAAGAGATCTACCCGTCAGAGCCGTTGATGCGGTCCGGTGACCAAGTCCGGCCGCGAGCCGCGGACTTGCTATCGCTTGAATATTTCGAAGCCGAGCCAGCAACAATGCCAACCGAGGCTTTTGCGCAGCATCATATCCTCATCAATCTCAAGGAAACGCCCCACCGCGTTGAAAATTGGCGCGGCGGCGAACATCGCGACTTCACGTTCCATAAGAACGAGATTGTGGTGACACCCGCGGGACTAAAGAGCGGTTGGCGGTGGTATGATCAATCCAAGTGCATTGTCGTCACGCTCGATCCCGCGCGCCTCGAAGCGTTCACCCAGAGTGAGCTGGGTTTGCTTCTGACGGAGCAGCAACTTCGAGATCTGCCGCAATTTGAAGATGCCGACATCGCATCGGCGGCGAGCATGCTATTGGAGGCACTACGCCTTGCAGGCGCAGGTTCGGACGTAATGTTCGAGAGCCTGGCGCGGGTTTTCCTCGTGAAACTGGTGCAGAAGTATGGGGAAGACCGAACAGACGAGATCGCTTTCTCCAGCAGTTTTACTGCAGCGCATTACAAACGTGTGCTCGATTTCGTGGCCGACAATTTCGGAAAGCCAATTCAAATCGAAGACCTTGCCCGTGAGGCCGGCCTGTCTGCCTCGCACTTTTCACGATTGTTCAAGTCGGTGATCGGCGACAGCCCGTACCAATTCTTGATGCGCTATCGCGTCGAGCGCGCTGAAGAAATGATGCGCGACCCTGCAAGCGCTCTCATCAGTATTGCGTTGGCGTGTGGTTTCTCAGACCAGCCGCATCTGACTCGGATCTTTAAGCAGCATCGTGGAGTAACGCCAAAAGCCTGGCGTAAAGCCAACGCCTGATCAACCGCTTTGGTGCGAGTTTAGTCGCTGAACCAATGTCCCCTTTCGCCGTCTGCGCCAAGTCCGGGTCACGCTTCTCTTCGCGGTTTGGTTGGCACATAGTGTCGGCGCCGCTGCATGCATGTGTGTGATCTTATGTTGTGGAGCGCCTTACTTTTGCGCGCACGTCTCTGGCGCCAGCCCGAGAGATACGACCCGTATTGTCCACCTTTCCAGATTGGAAACGTTTCGGTGTTAGACCGAAGTGTGCGCCAAACAGTTTGGAAGATTTAAAGCGTGTTGGGTCATCAATGGCATCGGTCTTTAGCGTTCTAAACCGCATCACGGTTTCCCCGATAAATTCAAATGTGGCGGGCTTGACTCGCGTTCCTCTGACAATTCCGAAGCACCTCTTAAGTCGCGCCTTTCTCGCGCAGATGAGTCAGGATTTTCTGCACGATCGGACGCTTATTATTTGCCGCACTGAAAACGCTGATCTGCATATGCTCTGGCGCCTCAACGGACACGCAGCGAAGCGCGTCCGAACGCTGATTTGAAGCCACCACGCTTTCGGGCAGCCACGCCATTCCCAGCCCATTGATCGCTGCGGTGCAGAGACTTTCTGCGAGCGTGCCTCGATAGACCGACTTCAAGCGTTTGCGAAACGGCACTTGCTTTACCGTATGGTCGACGACCCGTGACATGAATGAGGTGCCTGCATATTCCAGATACGGGATCATTGGACCGGACCGGTTCAGCAGGTCGTCGGAATAGTCTTCTCTTCGAATGTACGGCAAAATGCGATCGGACCCTATATCCAGGCGCGGAAACTGATTGAGGTCGATATCGAACGAAAAAGCCGGATGTCGATAACAGATAAAGAAGTCGCTGGCGCCACTGAACAGGCTTTCAAGATACTCTTCAATTGTCCGGGTCTCGGCGATTATGGTCGCTTCGACGCTGCCTATCGAGGCTTTCAGATCCGCCACCATGGCGGGTACGCGAAACAGTGCCAGCGTATGCAGGCACGCAATGGTCACACCTGTTTCAGCGAGCCGTGAAAAGCCCATCGTTTCGTTGCGCGCTTCGTTCGCCAGGCGAATGATGTCTTGCGCATGAGATATAAAATCACGCCCAGCGGAGGTCAGGGTCACCGGGTGTTGAGACCGGTCGAGTAATTCCGTGCCGGCCCAGATTTCGAGCGCCTTGATCCGACGGCTGAATGCCGACTGGGTGATGTTCCGTGCATCAGCCGCGCGGGCAAAGTGTCCCTTTTCGACAACACTCACCAGGTCCTCTAGCCACTTAAGCTCCAAAAACTCGCCCCTAAACAACGCATTGCGATTTTCGCATCAACACTTTCGAATTTAGAATTTGATGTCAAGCCGGTAATTTCTCTGACTGACCGGCGAGGGCACAAGTGTAACATGGAGGCTAAATTGAAACCGTTAAAGTTGAAATTACTGAGCGCGGCGAGCGGCGCGATCCTGACAGCGCTTGCGTCGAATGGCGTGGCGCTGGCACAAGACACGCAATCTGATGAGGTGATTACCACCAGTTCGAATGGCGATGATGAGCCTGCGCTCGAACAAGATCGTATCGTCGTGACGGGCACGCGCCTTGAGCGCACGAATGCACAATCATCGATCCCGTTGCAGACGTTTGGTGCCGCGGATCTCGAAGAGATCGGCACCACAGATCTGGCAGAAGCGCTGGTGCAAATTCCAGGCGTGTCTGAATCAGTTTCGCCCACCAATTCGAATTTCCTGATTCAGACGAGCGGCCTGTCCACGATCAACCTGCGGCGGCTCGGCGATGATCGCACTCTGGTCCTGATTAATGGCAAGCGGGCTGTTTCCAACTCCGGTAATGCGGACCGTGTTTCCCTGTCTACCTTACCGATCGGTTGCGTCGAGCGTTCGTTAGTGACCACAGGCGGCGCTGCTGCTATATACGGATCCGACGCGATCGCTGGCGTTGCCAACTTCCTGTTGGAGGATGATTTCAACGGTTTCGAATTCGACGGCCGGTATAGCAGCCCGGAAGCGAGCGGCGGCCAGGAAGTGCGTATCAATGGCCGGGTCGGTCAGAACTTTGCAGACGATAAAGGCTATTTCCTCTTCGCATTGAGTTTTCGCGATGAACAAATGATCCGGGCAGATGAATCTCGACCGGAATCCATTCGCTCCATTGAGTTTGATGATCCGATTCCATCGACGGGCAGTGATGGCTGGACCGGAGAGATCAATTTGCCGGGATGTGGCGGTGTCGATACCGAGCGCCATTGTCTGGTGCCATCATTCAGCATCTCAACACCCGGCGGTGTCTTTGAGGGCGACGCATGGTTTGTGGACGGACAATGGTTCAATGACCAATCTCTGCGCCCGACAAATCGACCCGCTGGTTCAGATTTTTTCTCAGATTTTGATGGCTATGACTTTCGGTCCGGCCGGACTTTGAACGGCGCTCGCGAACTCTTCAATGCGGCGCTCACATCAAGCTATGAGTTTTCACCAGAGCTCGAAGGCAGTGTCACGGTCATGTATTCTGAGATCGACACGGTGACCGCGAACGGCTTTGAGACTCTTAATGACAATGACTCTTTTGGCATCTTGAATGAATCGACGATTGGCAACATTGCTGCCGATCATCCGTTTATCCCGCCTGAGGTTGAGGAGACGCGTTCCGGAACGGTCTCATTTGATCGTCGTCTGGTCGAACTTGGCGAACAACAGCGGCAAAACAACCGTCGCACACTGCGCACCGTGGCAGATCTGAAAGGCCAGTTGACCGAGAACTTCGATTGGGAGCTCTATGCGACTTATGGCAAGTTTGAACAGCACCAGTATAACCCAAACGAGTATAACCACGTAAATGCACAGTTCGCGCTCGATATTGAGAGCGATGGAAATGGTGGATTCCAGTGTGTGGATCCTGACGCGCGCGCCGCTGGCTGTGTGCCGCTCAATATTTTTGGTGAAGGCACAATAACCCCTGCTGCCGCGAATTACATTCGGTACAATGGCTATGCGACGCAGGAGCGTATTCAATATACGGCGGGTGGATTTGTATCAGGTGATCTTTTCCAAGTTCCCGCGGGCGACGTAAAATTCGCCGCTGGCGCTGAGTTCCGCCGTGAGGAACAGGATACGATTGGTGATCCCGACGGTGATGAGATTGGCGGCCTGGATGGCGATCCGACTACAGACGACGTGAACGTCACCTCCCTGGCCGTCTTCCCGTCCGTCAAATCGGATTATGACGTTGTGGAAGGCTTTGCCGAGATAGACGTACCGATCTTGCGCGATCAACTGAACTTGCAAGCCGCTGGACGCGTCGGCGACTACAATTCGATTGGTACAATCTTCTCTTACAATGTCGGCGCTGTCTGGGCACCGATTGAGGATATTCGGTTCCGCACGCAATATTCTCGCTCGCAACGGGCACCAAGCCTGACCGAACTGTTCTCACCGCCTCGTCAGGACTCGGACAATCTGGCCGACCCTTGCGAAGGTCTGCAACCTGACGGTACGGGTATAGATCAACCCGACGGAGATGGCGGCGAGAATGCCGATCTGGCAATCGTGTCGGCGAACTGCCTGTCCGAATCTGGCATCCAGGCCTATTTTGCCGATCCCGAACTGTTTGATCCGGTTGATGGCTTCGACGCACCGGGGTCGGTCAATGGGCCGAACTCTGGTAATCCCAATGTGAAAGAGGAAACCGCTGATACGTTCACCATCGGTGCGGTTTATGAGCCAAGCTTCATTCCAAACCTCACCCTGATTGCGGATTATTATCAGATTGAAATCGAGGATGCGATCACGTCGATCTCGACCCAAAACACGGTCGATCTCTGCTATTCGTCTGCAGACTTCCCGAACAATCGGTTCTGCGATGTGATCACTCGGAATCCGGCGACGGGTGAAGTCACCGAAGTGATCAACTTCCAGGAAAACCTGAACGAGGAGAAGGTCGCCGGGATCGATGTCAGTGCGCTCTACGATTTCGAAATCCCGAGCGTACCTGGCGAGTTCAATGCTGATTTCCGGTACACCCACTATCTCGATCAGGAAGTGACGTTCACAGGTATTGGCGACACGCAATTGACCACCTCTCCGCTCGGAGAAATCGGCGACGCTGAAGACGAATGGCGGCTTCGTCTGCGTTATGATCTGAGCGGGTTCGTTGCGAGCTATACTGTGACCTATATCGGGGGCGGGGTCGATGACCTTCTCAATGATCCAAGTCCTGATGATGACCGTTTCTTCGAAGTCGATGGACAGGATTTCCACCGAATCTTCATGTCCTACACCTGGGGTGACGATAATCAGTACCGGATCTATGGCGGCGTAAACAACCTGTTCGATGATCTCGGACCGATTGTACCAACCGGTCTGGATACCGGTAGTTCGCTGAACATCATCACACCCCTGAATGATGTTGTCGGGCGGGAATTCTTTGTCGGCACGAGAATTCGTTTCTAAAGCGAATTTGACGTCCACTGTGGCGAGCCTGTTTCCTCCAACACGGGAGACACCAGCCACCCCACACCAAACAACAATTAAGAGGTTTGTTAAAGCGGTCCTCCAAGAGGAGAAGGCCCTGATTTGGGATA
>ERZ1740059.698-NODE-698-length-17287-cov-5.384343_pt1 | contig 17287 bp, 17 predicted proteins | sample MGYA00581744_ERZ1740059 | MGnify/ENA primary metagenome ERZ1740059 (study PRJEB43018, sample SAMN04849738) | marine metagenome | isolation source: floating plastic debris | place: Pacific Ocean | collected 2008-08-28 | study: EMG produced TPA metagenomics assembly... | reverse complement strand
ACTCCTTTGGTAGACTACAAAAGTGTTTAAAACTTTTGTAGTCTTATATATTCCATTCACGGATGCGCAGCCACCCACACTTCGCCATCCTCAAAAATCTCTTTCTTCCAGATGGGCACCGTCTCCTTTAGCGTGTCGATAGCATTTTGACACGCTTCAAAGGCAGCCTTTCTATGGGGTGTAGAAACGGCGATGATCACGGCAATATCGCCAATACCAAGTACTCCAACCCGATGATGAAAACTTACTTTGATCGCATTCCATCGTTCCATGGTTGTATCAGCAATTTTTTGCATCTCCTTTACTGCCATCGGCTCATAAGCTTCAAACTCCAACCTTTGCACGACTTTACCTTTGGTCTGGTTACGCACAGTACCAACAAATACCACACTACCACCAGCGCCCGGATCTGCCACGAAATCATGGCACTCCTTTTCGATTAACGCAGACTTTTTTATCTGTATATCTATCAAAATAAATCCAAAATCGTTAGCCTAAAATTACCTACCTTACCCAAGGTTTGTTTCCCCTATCCACTATCCCAGGTTTGTGTCCCCACAAACCTTTTATAACTATATAAATGATCTGCAAAACACAGACCTAAGGTGAACAGTTGATAAAATCGTCACCCTAAAAAATCAAAACCCGTTCATCCCCCGCTCACCGGCGGAATAATAACGACCTCATCATCGTCATTCAAAAGGTAGTCGTCTTCCTTATATTCTTCATTAACCGCAAAGGATATTGAGGTTAAATCAGCAAACTTTGCATGACGCTTAATAAGCTGCTCCTTTAACGCGCTTATCGTGTTATCATCAGCAAGATGAAAGTCAGTTTTTGAAGCGCCTAGGATATCACGTGCTATGCCAAAGGCCACCAAGTTAATCTTCATCGTTTTTCATTTTATCATACAAAGCTTTCCAACTTAATGTGACGCAGTCTACCCGGCCTTCAAAATTCTTCATCTCAGCAAAAACCTTTTGTACCTCATTCTGCAATCTTTTGGAACTACCAGAATCTTCTGCCTCTAAATAAGTATGACATTTTTCTACTTTTTCTGTTTTATTTCTCCCTTCAATCAATTCCATTAAGAGTGAAGTAGACGCTTTTGATAAAGCGCATCCGAAACCGTGAAAGTGAGCGGATTTTATATCTGAATCTTCCTTATTCAGGTACAGATTAAATTTATCTCCACATAATGGGTTATATGCTTCGATAACCACGTCTGCTTCTTCATCAGCATCGAAGTTATACGGCTTTTTGTTGCGTTTTAGAACTTCCTGATTATATAGTTTTTTGAATTCATCCTTCTTCATTGCTCCCAAAATTTTTTTAAACTTTTAATTGAATCAATCAGTATATCAATCTCATTATCAGCATTATATATTGAAAAAGATATTCTAATAGTTGATGGCTCTTTCATAAAATAATGCAAAGGCTGTGCGCAATGTAACCCTGCCCGAACCGCGATACCGTCCCCGTTCAAATAGGAAGACACATCATGTGGATGGATGTTTTCCAAAGCAAAAGATACAATTCCGGATCTTTGCATTTGAGTACCTCCCAGGATTCTAATTCCTTTGACACGCGCTAGTTCAACCACGCATCGGTTTGCGAGTTCATGTGTATGCGATATACATTCTGCACGATTTAATTCATTGAGAAAATCAATGGCGGCGCCCAGTCCTAGTACTCCTGAGACATTTGGCGTACCGGCATCCAGATTAAAAGGATAAGATTGAAATGTAACCTCGTTAGCTGACACACTTTGTATGATCCCACCACCCAGGGTATAGGGCTGCATATCACCCATGTATTCAGGGTTAACATATAGAATTCCTACCCCAAATGGCCCAAACAGCTTATGGGCTGAAAAGGCCAGAAAATCATAATTCAGCTTAGTTACATCCAGATCATATAAAGCGGCACCCTGGGCGGCATCAACTAAAACCGGGGCCCCTTGGGCATGTGCGGTTTCAATCAACTGCTCAATAGGATTAATCGTACCGAGTACATTTGAAATATGTGTAATAGCTACCATTTTGGTCTTCTTATCTACCAATCTTTCAAAAGCTAACGTATCAATACTGCCTTCAGGAGTCAAGGAAGCAACTCTCAATTCACAACCCATTTCCTTACAGAGCGCCTGCCAGGGCACGAAGTTGGCATGATGCTCCATCACCGTTACCACTATATTATCACCTGCTCTAAGCCGTTTTTTTATAAATGAATGAGCAACCACATTGATTGACTCCGTAGTCCCTTTTGTAAATGCTATTGTGTTGGGGTTGTCTGAACCCAGGAAGCCGGCCACCTTGCTCCTGACCTGTTCGTAGCGTGCAGTAGCTTTAGCAGACAGCTCATACACCCCACGATGGATAGTAGCGTTATCTTTCCGGTTAAATTCATCCAATAGATCGTCAACTTTATCCACACGTTGCGTGGTAGCGGCATTATCCAGGTAAATCAAATCCGGATGACTTTTAAAAATTGGAAATCGGTCTTTTATATTCTTCATTTGCTTTTACCAATAAGACCATACTCTAAAAATATGTTTAGATTCTCAGATTTTGTACGATCCAGAAAAGATTCGAAGGTTTTTCGGTTTTTAACTGCAAACCTTATTTTTTTGGTTTTCCCTAAGTCAAACTCAATTACAACAATCTGCCTCCAGAACGCTTTCATACCATATGGCGCTTTATGGATTGACTTAATATCTGAAAAATAGAACTGATCAGACTTTCCAAACCTAGATATTATTATTCTGGTTCCTTTCATCTTAACCGAATGGAACCAAGATAAACTAGATGCCCAGATAACTAAACCGTTTATGATAAGTCCTAAAACAATCGTATCAGGGTAAAATCCATCTGAATAAAGTAGGACATTTATAGGAACTAGTATTGAGAGATAAACAAAATTACTGAAGTAAAATGAACGTGATACTTTAATTCCTTTCACGCCTTGAGTGCTCATTAAACTAAATTGATTCAATTTGTTTACTTTCCCTAAATAATTTAAAGTTAGAACCACCAATGTTGCTACTTTGTTGAGAAGGTAATTTTTAATGCTAGTAGATAATCACGGACGTACAATTAACTATCTGAGGCTTGCTGTTACAGACCGCTGTAACTTACGTTGCTTCTATTGCATGCCTGAGAGCGGTATTAAATACGTTAACCGGAAAGACCTTCTCAGCTTCGAAGAAATGGAGCGATTACTGCGCATATTCAGTGCATCAGGCGTCTCAAAGCTAAGAATTACCGGGGGCGAACCTTTTGTCAGAAAAGGCATTATGGAATTCCTTGAAAAGGCTTCACTGATCAAAGGAATTGAAGAAATAAACGTAACAACGAACGGCACTTTCACCGCGGAAAAGGTGTGGCAGCTGGAAAGCCTTGGAATAAGGTCCGTGAACCTCAGTTTAGATAGCCTCGATAAAAACCGGTTTTTTGATATCACCAGGCGAAATGAGTTCGACAATGTCATGAAGACTTTTGACCGGCTTTTGGAAAGCAGTATCAAAGTAAAAATTAATATGGTAGTTATGGAAGGCAGAAATATTGAAGATATTCTACCTATGGTCGAACTCACCAGGAACAACAAGGTAGATGTCAGGTTCATAGAGGAAATGCCGTTCAATGGCACCGAAGGTCAAGGAAACGCGACGCTTTGGCCATCTTCAAAGATCTTGGCGCACATATCTGAAAAATACGAACTCGAGAAAAGTATTGATCCTCCAAACTCTACCTCGCAAAACTATCAGCCATTTGGTCATAAGGGCAGTATTGGAATAATAGCGGCCTACACCCGAACTTTTTGTGGCAGTTGTAACCGCATCCGCCTCACTCCACAAGGACTGCTAAGAACCTGCCTGTACAGCAATGTAGGTGTTAACTTTAGAGATTTGCTGCGATCCGGTGCGTCAGATGAAGAAATTGGAAATCAATTGGCGCTTACTGTTGGAAAGCGGGCTAAAGACGGTTTTAAAGCTGAGAAGCTTCGAGACAACACCGTGTCGGAATCTATGGCTACCATCGGAGGTTAAACTAATATGGAAGAAATGATAACCGTTGAAGAGGCATTGGCTGTACTAAGTCAAAATACCCTGGATTTTGGGATAGAGTCTATCGTACTGGAAAATGGGATTGGACGCGTGTTGCGGGAAGATATTAAAGCAGACCGGGACTTTCCTCCTTATGACCGGGTCACCATGGACGGTATAGCTGTACAGTATTCACAGTTTGAGAGAGGTCAAAGATCTTTCCAAGTCAATGGAACAGCCGCGGCTGGATCTCCTCAAATTACCATGTCTGACAATTCAGGCTGCCTGGAAGTAATGACCGGAGCCATAATGCCACATGGTGTAGACACAGTAATCCGCTATGAAGACGTCACCATAGCTAATGGTACGGCAAAAATTAACATTGATGAAATTAATTACCGTCAAAATATTCACTTCAAGGGTATTGATCGTAATTTAAGTGACCTGATCATACGGAAAGAAACGGTATTAGCTTCCCCCGAAATTGGCGTCTGCGCTACAGTGGGCAAGAGCGAACTTAAGGTATCTGCTTTACCAAGGACCATAGTGATATCTACCGGCGATGAGTTGGTGGAAATAGATAAGGTCCCACTGCCCCATCAGATCAGACGCAGCAATATCTATCGACTGAAAACAACCTTGGCTCAGTATGGTATTGCTGTGGATACCGCCCATCTCGAAGATAACATCGAACAAATTATTGAAACCCTCCAAGGTTATCTGACTTCTTATGACGTGATCTTACTAAGCGGTGGTGTATCTAAAGGTAAATTCGATTACCTGCCACAGGCTTTAGATCAAATCGGGGTGAGCAAGAAATTCCATAAGATAAAACAGCGGCCCGGCAAGCCATTTTGGTTTGGTACTTATCAAAATAAGTGTGCGGTGTTTGCGTTGCCTGGCAATCCCGTATCATCATTTGTATGTGCGCATCGTTATTTTAACTATTGGCTAAACCTGTGTATCAAACACCCCGCTTCTGAACAGCCCTTTGCCACTTTAACAGATGATGTCACATTTGCGCCGGACCTTACCTATTTCCTGGAAGTAAAAGTGGGTTATACTAACGGTGGATTGACGATTGCCACTCCCGTAAAAGGTAATGGATCTGGTGATTTGGCGAATCTCGTAGATGCGGATGCATTCATAGAATTGCCGCGTGGTAAAAATGTCTTCTCAAAAGGTGAAAGCTATCCGGTCTTTTTTTACAGATAAAAGAAAAAGCCCCGAACTCCTCCGGGGCTTAACCGACTTCCCAACTTCACAAGAAATTACATAGCACAAAAATCAACTCACCCTCACGTCATTAAATATATAAGCCAACAAATCTTGTAAATCACTTTCATTGGTCAGCAGGTTTGCTAAAGGCGTGCCAGAAAAAGAGAATATCTAAAAAGACCGTTTTTAGCCGAAAATAGAGGTTGACGCACTGATGGCGGCATTAAAAGCATCTCTATTTATTCCCAAATCGAGACTCCTTCCATCAAAATAGGAAACCATAGCTTCCGTTGCTATATTTCCCACAAGCTCATCTTTGGCCATGGGACAACCTCCAAATCCCCTAATCGCGCCATCAAAGCGTCTGCAACCGGAATCATAAGCAGCAGATACCTTTTCTATAGCAGTATTTGGGTTTGAATGAAAGTGGGCTCCAAACTCTACATCAGGATAGGCGGGAATGAGTTCTTTAAAGAGTTTGGAAATAAGCTGTGGCTCGGCCAAACCTATGGTGTCCGCCAATGAGATAATACGAATATCCAGCGTGTGTATTATCTCTGTAAACTTACTAACTACCTCAGCGGTAAACGGATCTCCGTAAGGATTACCGAAACCCATCGAGATATAACACACCAGCTCCATACTGTGCTTTACACATAGTTGCTGTATCTCCTCGAGTGTATTTAAAGCTTCTACAATCGACTTTTTAGTATTTCGCTGTTGGAAGGTTTCAGAAATCGAAAACGGGAAACCCAAATAATTAATCTGCTCAAACTTTACCGCCTCCTGCGCCCCACGAGCATTAGCTACAATGGCCAAAAGCTTAGAATCACTTTGGTCAAAGTCCAGGCCGGCTAATACCTCGGCCGTGTCTCTCATTTGAGGAATTGCCTTAGTAGAAACAAAACTTCCAAAATCCACTGTATCAAAACTGACTTTCAGTAAATGATTGATATATTCCACTTTTTTGGGGGTTGGTACAAATTCTTCCATTCCCTGCATGGCATCCCGGGGGCATTCGATTATCTTCATGTAATCAAAAGTAGTAATCGACCTATAAAAGACAAAAACCTTCATTGATCGATGGAATAGGTTACTCAACTGTGTCTATTTACTATTAACTGACGTGTTTAAGTACTTTCGAATTTTAAATTGAAACGACTATGCCGCTAGCCCCCTTTGCTGGAACACTAAATAAGAAGCAGGCCGCTCACCTGTTAAGGAGAGCTACCTATGGAGGAAGTAAAGCCGATATTGATGCCCTGGAAGGTTTAACAGCTGAGCAAGCAGTGTTACAATTATTTGACAGTAACATACCTGATCCGGAATTGCCGATAGATCCTGAAATCGGCCAGGAATGGATTACCACGGGACCTGACGGGGAAGAAAACGCCAGACAGAATTATTTTCGGTATTGGCTTCTGGGGCAAATGTTAAACCCAACGGCAGTACCTAATGACCAAAAGCTGAGCTATTCAACGCGTGAAAAAATAACGTTTTTTCTACATACCTACTTTACTGGTAAAGTATCTAAAATTGACAATAGCCGCGCATTGTATTTTCAAAATGCGCTCTTTAGGCAATTTGCTTTCGACAGCTTTCTTGACCCTGAACTTAATTTCAAGTCACTGACAAAAAAAATCTGCATAGACAATGGTATGTTAATATTCTTGGACGGAAGCGACAATGTAAAAGGAAACGTGAATGAGAACTTTGGGCGAGAGCTTTTAGAGTTGTATTCAATAGGTCGTGGACTGGAGGGTACTAACCCACCTACCGACGACCCGGGAGACTATTTTTTCTTTACCGAACAAGATGTGCGAGCGGCGGCTGAAGTATTATCAGGCTGGACAACCGATGATGACTTTGCGACTATAGATGAAGATACAGGCTTACCCAGAGGCGTAGTAAGAGGTAATGCCTTGGATGCTACTCAGCATGCAGATGGTGATAAGGAATTCTCAACACGATTTGACGATATGGTCATTAACCCCGATCCGCTTTTATTGGAAAATGGCAGACAGACTGAAGCCAGCGCTTTGGAGGAAATCGATCAGTTAATAGAGATGATCTTTAGCAAAGAAGAAACAGCAAAGCACCTCTGCCGGAAGTTGTATCGCTATTTCGTATATTATGAGGTCGACGAGGAAATTGAAAGTACAATTATCCAGGAGATGGCCAATACATTTGTTGCCGGCGAATATAAATTACAACCGTTACTTACTGAGCTTTTTACCAGCCAGCACTTCTACGATGCGGCCGCGGGAATTGAGGACGATAAATTTGGCGGAATTATTAAATCACCGCTGGATATTGTAGCAGGAACCGTAAATTTCCTGGGTATTCAAGCTCCCGACTACCAAACGCAACCTACTGATTTTTATGAATTTGCCAGTGGCTTACTTGACTCAACAAACTCTATGGGTATGGATTTTTACGAGCCGTTTGAGGTAGCAGGCTATGGCGCCTACCACCAGTTTCCGCGATACAATAGAAACTGGATCTCTACACATTGGCTTACGCAGCGGTATAGTTTTATACGTGAATTACTGGCGGCGCCGGCAATGGACGGATCAGACGCGCCACTTATTGATCCCAGAGTATTTGTAACTACTAATTTTCCCGCAGTTGGTGCAGATGCCAGGCAATTGATTATCGACATTGCTCCTTATTTATTCCCGATGGCTGAAAACCTGGGATACGACAGTGATGGCGACTTAACTCAGCAACGAATGCGGTATTTTCTTCAAGCCTTTCTTGGCTTTACAGATTATGAAACCGAAGTGGATATGGCCGTAGCAGGTTGGGTAGATCTTTACAGCCAACCTGCAAACTATCTGGAAGCAAGTACAAGACTGCAAAACCTATTTAATGCCATGATGCAATCACCTGAATATCAACTTTTCTAAGCAAGATCATGAGAAGAAGAAGTTTTTTAAAGAAAATACCTGCTGTTCTGGGCTCATCATTCGCCTTGAATAATATTCCAATGCGTGTTATGGCTGAGGAAAGCCATTTTTTACGATTAGCCGAGCAGAGCGATAATGACCGTGTCCTGATCATCCTTCAGCTTCATGGAGGGAACGACGGCATCAATATGGTGATTCCTTCAGGAAACTATGATGAATATTATTTCAGAAGGCCTAACATAGCGATCCCAAAGCTCAACTCATCCCGAAAACTTATTGATTTGGATAGCACCATGCCTTCGGTAGATCAGGTAGGTCTTCACCCCGATATGATTGGCGCTAAAGATCTTTACGATCGGGGAAGAATGGCCATTGTTCAGGGTGTCTCCTACCCTAATAACAACGGTTCTCACTTCCGCGGCCGCGACATCTGGCATATGGGTGGTGGTTTTGATGATTATTATTCCTCAGGTTGGGTAGGTCGCTACCTGCAAAGTACGTACAGTGATCTCGGTACTTATCCGGATGACTTTCCCAACGCTGAAATGCCCGATCCATTGGCTATCGAAATGGGAAGCGATGTATCTCTGGTATTCCACCAAGAAGGAAACATACCTACCTCTATCTCTTTACCCGGAAGCCCCGAAGGCCTTGCCAATTTAGTAGATTCTCTTGAAGGTTTCGAAGATCAGTTGATTGACCCAAGAGGAAACCCCCCAGCTTCACTCGATAATTCACCATACAGCGAAGAATTAAAGTGGATACTAAGTCTTGAAGATAAAACGGAGGACTATGCACAGCGCTTATTAGAAATATTCCAGGCGGCAAGTGAGACACAAGCTACGTATCCGGAGACCTATCCATTTGCTGCCCCAAGAGGTTTGATTAGAAACCCGCTTTCCGGCCAGCTTCAAATAGTTGCTAAACTATTAGACGGCGGTGGCGCAGGTCAGGGGGTAAAAACAAAAGTATTTCTGCTTAGAATGGGCGGCTTCGATACCCATGCTGATCAGGTAGAAAGCTATGACCCTACTCTTGGTGCGCATGCTGCTAAAATGTATCATATATCTTCAGCCATGCAGGCATTCCAAAATGACTTGAAAGAGCGTGGCTTGGAAGACCGTGTGATGACCATAACAACATCGGAGTTCGGCCGAAGAATTTTCTCGAATGGTAGTTTTGGAACCGACCATGGCACAGGAGCGCCTATGATGATTTTCGGACGTGGTGTTAGGCCCGGGGTCTATGGCACTAATCCGGACCTGAGTCAAAATAACGTAGCCATGCAATTTGACTATCGTCAGGTCTATGCCAACATTCTTAAAGACTGGTTCCAGGTGGAAGAGAGTGTGATCACCGACGATATCCTTTTCGGTAATTTCATAGATGGGACCGGTGAAAATGGTGAAGTGTATGAACCCATCCCTTTAGCCAAAGATCAGATTACCAGCACAGAAGGATTTTTTAAGGATCGTTTTAGCCTGAATGATGCTTATCCAAATCCCGCTGAGAATCACACCGTATTTTCATTTTATATGAATACTGAAAACCATGTAAAACTTGGTATCTATGATCAAAAAGGAAGATTAGTGAAGGAAGTTTTAAATGAGCAAAGATCGTTGGGCGAATACCAGGTTAAAGTAGATCTATCAAACATCAAAGCAGGTTTGTATATTTATAAAATTGAGGCTGGCCTGCTAAACGAAAGCAAGAAGCTCATAATCCGAGATTAGCTTTTTGATATCCGAACTCAACCAACTTATGAAAACCAACTATCTAAACCTTATTTTCCTTACTCTTTTGGCTGTTTGCATAACTGATTATGCGCATGCACAAGCGCCGAAAAGAAAAAAAAAGAACTCTTATAACTCAAGAAAACCATCAGATAACCCCTTCTTAAAATCTCAATGGTGGTTAGGGTTCCGCGCCGGAGCCAACGTGACGGATGCTGTACCCGATCAACGGTTCTCCGCATTTAGCCCAATTAACTACGCTGAGGATGATCTTCAAAAGGAATATGAAAGTTTCAATTTATTGGGCGGTCATGCCGGTATCGAGATCACCTACTTTCACCATGGTTTTTCTTTTAGCTTCCAGCCAAACTATAGAAGACAGCGCTTTGAGTACTCAAACGATTTTGTCTGGGAAGGATCCAGTGTTAACGCGGATGTAGATAATACCGTGGAGCTGAAATATGTACAGGATCACCAGCTTGATTACATTGAACTGCCTTTCTTTATAAAGTATGATATCATTAGAGCCAGTCAATGGCGACCTTTTGTTCAAATTGGCGCTTACTATGGCATATTAACCAGCGCTAATAAGTCGTTGGAAGTATCCGGTACCGATGCGGCCAGCGGGGCGGCAAGCCCGTTTGAAAATGAATCTGTCATCATAGGCGCGGAAGATCTTTTTATCAACAGTTCCGTAGGAATAGCCGGTGGCATTGGACTTAATTATGATGTGAACAATGTACGTATTGTGTTTGACATCACCTATCGATACGGCCTTAACAATATTACGGATACTGAAAACAGGTTTTCGGAGAACCTACTGAGTGGAGTTGGAGATGCGCTGGATGACCTTGAGCTTCGAAATATAGCGGCTTCTTTCGGCATCCTGTTCCCGCTAAGGTATGTAACCAAAAACTCAAAAACATTTGATGCGATTAACTAATCTGACGATGCGTTACTTTATATATATTCTTCTTATCTGCACGGCTTTTGTAAGCTGTGATATTTCTGATAATGATGTAGACCCTGCCAATTCTTTTCTTAAGATTTATGACAACAACACATTTGATGCTGACTTCACCCCTATTGATGTACAGCAAACTTCAGATGGCGGATATTTGGTCCTGGGGGCTTCCAAATTAGACAACTCATTGTTCAATGGGGTGTACCTGATGAAAGTCGATGAAACCGGGACATTCGTGAGCGAGCAAAACCTTAGTGAGCAATTTATTTCACCGGCTGGCGAACTTATGAAGCTTAACAATAATTATTATTTCATGGCCATGACGGAAACCGACTGGAACGCCTTTCTATTTGTCGCCAACGACTCCGGTAATGTAGCGACTCCAATTCCACTAGGAGCCAATTACCCTTTGAGCGCTACACTTGTAGATAACGAACTGATATATTCAAACTACAATAATGGAAACCAACAGATCCAGATCTCACGTGCAATTATTGGCGAGAATGGTTCTGTAGGTAATTTTCAGGGCCAATCCTTTTCGATAGGCGAAGGCGAGGATGGCGCCATAGAAGAAATAATATTGGATCATTTCACCCGTACGAACAGAAAATTTCCGTTTTTCGTAGGAAAAACTAGCAACAACCTCTACTTCTACAATGGTTTTTACAACTTCACATTTTCAACTGTATTTGTTGATATAACTGATAATGAACCGGTAGGTCAGATACAGGGTACACGTGAGACGGCCGGGTTAAGCAGTGCGGTTCACTTAAGTGGTAACGAGTTTGCCATTAGCCGTTTCGAAGACGGTGATAATTTTATCGTTCCTCAAACAACCGTTAATGTTACCTCATTAACTGAATCGTCTGTTAACATTACCGGAAATCCTTTTCCTGAGTTAATAGACGACGCCCCGGTAAAACTTAAGCAGCTTGAAATTGACGGGCGCTTTGTACTCCTTTATGGCAGTACTACGCGGTCCGGGCAAATCATACTACTTGCCTATTCACCGGATACGCAAGAGCTGTTAGGAACGAAATACCTTGGATTTTCAAACCCTTACCGCTTTGCATCTTTCAACCTGACGGACGACAATGGTCTTATTGTTTTGGGAAGCACATCCGTAGCCGGTCGATTTGAGCGTTTTTGCTTGTTCAAATTATCCACCGAAGAGTTGGCGGAATTCACGAATTAAAATATTAATAAAAGCTTTCGTTATACCGGAAAACAAAGGTTTACATTTTAAGAACCATTATTTATCCGGTATCTCACAAGTTTTTTAGAGATTACGGACAATACTCTTCATTTTAAAAAATGTATGAAGAATATTTCCGCAATGACACGCAGAGGGCTTTTTCTCAAATTATTAATCGAACTCGGGTGAAATAGCAAGGGACTCCTTGATAATTTGTTTTTTCAAGCTGAATCTGTTCTTTTTATATCAAATGGACACTTTTTTATTTCTATTAAGATTAATAAGCATCAATTTTAGAGCCTTTTGTTAGATTTTGGAGGTTGAACTGACCTTGAGTCAATGGCATTAAAAATATCAACGTCCACGTGCTTTACATAAATCACATTGTTTGAGCGGAAGCGAGTTTGTGATTTATTCGTATAAAACGTTGAAATTTAGTCATTTACTTATAGTCTTGTTTTTTTTGCTTCGTTTTGGATCAAGCCAAAAATGAAGGATCACAATTACCGAAGCCTGCGAGAATAATAATCAAGTATCCACAAACAAATCTTTTGCTCAACGATATATAGAAATCATTGCAATTTTGGATAAATCGCTTAACCAGTTCAGGATATCTTTATTACGTCACAAGATGTTTGATAGGCAGATTATTTCAGCACATTAACTTCCCTATGATAGCCATTAGAAAGCTCATTAAACGGAAGCTTCACTATTAATGCTTTATCTTCTCTGGTCGCTGAAATGTTATTGTAGTCTACGTCCGCAGTCAGCGGATAAGTAGCCAGTACATGAGGTATATTCAAACTTGAATCATCCAGATCGTTAAAGTCGATAACATGATGGAATATAACGTGCTTATCTACGATTTCTACCTTCACGTTATCCAGGTCAATACCAGGTACTTTTAACGTAATTAAATAATGATCTGTATTACGAACAATATTTGTTACCGGTTGACTCATACCACCGTTTAAGGTATTCATGATATCAGAAGTTTTCAACACACTCCTAACCCAATTTCTGTCTTTATCGTATCTCATAATTCCTCCTGTTTTCACTCTCTCAATCAATATTTGTTCCTCGTAATTAAATCGGCCATATAGTCATTAAAGGTCTTTTACTACTGTCAGGCTGACAGTCTGCATTTACGGTTACTATCTGAACACTTTTTATATTTAACGTTAAACCCATTCGTTGTCATGCGTAACGTGTCCTATTTATTGCTACATCTTCTAAGTGTAATTTCGTATGGACAAGGGATTGATGTCTCCGGTACATGGACTGGGAACTCGTACTTTGTTAATACACAATATGAAACGACCTACGAGTTACAACAGACAGGAGATAAAGTAACCGGTTTTATCTATACCAAAAATAAAAATGACTCCACTAAAGCTGCTATTGAAGGTACTTTAAAAGGTAATAAGCTTTCCGTAACAGGTACTGAATTTATTTACAAGGTTGGAGCCCTTTCCTGTCTATCCAAATCCGATCTAACCATCAGTAATAGAGACGGAACAAAGATTTTAAGTGGCAAATGGAAAGGTACCATGGCCTTTAATACCTGTCTGCCAGGCGCCTCTGGCAGAGTAGAGTTGTTCAAAAAAGAAATTGAAACTATTGTATCTGCTCCACCAGTTACCGGTGGCCCATCTCATCATATACAGAAAGACGACTTTGAAGGAGTTGAACTGGTAAAGGCCTTGTCTGATAGAAAATACTATGCGCTGGTGATTGCGGTAGAAGACTATCAAGACGAAAACATCCAGGACCTGGATAACCCGGTTTCGGACGCAACAGGTCTTGCACAGGTATTAAATGCTAATTATACGTTTGAGAAAGCAGACATCCGTTTGCTTAAAAACCCGAATCGAGCAGATATTATTGAGGCCTTCGATAAGCTGGCACATGAAATTGAACAACGTGATAACCTTTTCATCTTTTATGCCGGCCATGGCATTTGGGATGAGCGACTGAAACAGGGTTTTTGGCTACCCAGCGATGCCCGGTTAGATTCTAAGGCCCAATGGCTTTCCAACAGTACTTTGAGAGATTACATCAGTGGTATTAAATCCAAACATACTTTACTTGTGACGGATGCATGCTTTAGCGGAAGCATTTTTAAGGAACGAGCGGTATTCACCAACTCAAGGGCCATTTTAGAAATGTATAAACTACCCAGTCGTAAAGCTATGACGAGTGGAGCGCTAAAAACCGTTCCCGATAAAAGTGTTTTTATTCAATACTTGAACCGAAACCTGGCAAACAACCAAGCCCCACTACTATCTGCGGAACAGCTTTTCCAATCGTTTAAGGTAGCCGTTATTAATAACAGCCCAAACGGGCAAGTCCCTCAATACGGTCCTATCGGTCAGGCCGGTGATGAGGGAGGAGATTTTATTTTTTTGAGAAGAGATTAGGTTGCTAAGTCCCCGGCCTCTGAGCCGGGGCCTCGAACTAAACTACCTCAACACTAGTTTGACCAACTGGAGTTTAATCCTGGAGACTCGCATCAATAGTCATCTTGGAATCCCATGCATGAAATAATCCATTTCCAGCGCTACCCCTAGCCCCTAAAGGCGGAACCCATAGCACATCAAACACTATTTATTCTTTCTCAATCAGCTTCCTTAACTCAGCTATCTCTTCAGCCTGTTCTTTATTGATCTTATTCTGCCTTATCAAATGCAACGTCAACTCCTCCACCTTCTTCAATAACAGCATATTCATTACCCCCAGATCAATACCCTTTTCTTCCATTTCTCTGGCCGAAGGCACTTCAGGAAGGTGTTTGTTTTCTTTGATGTAGCCTTGAATGCTTTCTAAGGAAGGAAGGTTGTAGTCTTCTTCGAAGACGTAATCCGGGCCAGGAACTGATAAATCAACTTTTACCTCAGTAGAATAAACCATACCATTAACGGTCAGTCTTTGATTTGGAGTAGTTGTTCCAATTCCAATAAAACCGGAGGAATTAATAGTCATTATATTGACATCTTCTACATTATCTGAGAAGTTCCTGACAAGATGAAACTTGGTGGTGTTATTACCACTTTCTGTTACTTTAATTCCGTACATATCACCCGGGGCACCTCCAAGAGGATTCCAATATAACTTTGACGTGCCGTAAAGCATTGTATTTCCCCCCGCATCAATAGTCAACAAATCTATATCTGAAGTGGTATTGGTAAACTTCTTATAGATATGAAACTTTGTTGTATTATTCCCTGATTCAGAAATTTTCAACCCAACAAAATCACTTCCAGCAGCACCTTGAGGATCCCAAAATAGCTTTTTTGGACCATCGATTTGAATGTTTCCCTGATTATCGAACTTCAGAAATGATATATCATTTGCATCACCAGTAAAATTCCTAAATACTTGAAGGCTTGTAGTATTGTTTCCTGATTCAACCGCCTTGAATCCTACTAAATCACCCGAAGCGCCGCCTCCGGGATCCAACTCCAATCTACTCGATTGTGCTTTAACATTTGCATATCCAATACAGATCATTAAAATTACTAAGCATGTTTTAGCGAATAGTCTCATACTAATTATTCTTTGTTTCTAACTCTACTATACTTTTTTCCTGCTCAATTAAATGCAATGTCAACTCCTCCACTTTCTTAAAGAGCAACATGTTCATCACATCCAGATCGATACCGTTTTCTTCCATTTCTTTGGCTGAGGGTACTTCCGCAAGGTATTTATTTTCTTGGAAATATCCCTGAATACTTTCCAAAGAAGGCAGGTCGTAGTCTTGTTCAAATACGTAGCCAGGGCCAGGGACGGAAAGGTCAACACGTACTTCCTTGGCATGGACATCATCTTTAACCGTTAGTTTAGCATCAGGAGTGAAAGTTCCTATGGCTACCTGCCCTCCGCCTCCGGCAAAAGTTATATTGCCCGAAGCAGACCTGTTGAGATGGAGAGAGCCATTTGTCATTTCTATTACTCCTGAACCCGGATTGATCTCAATTTTCCGTCCGTTTGAAGAATTGTCAAATACACCAGTTGTACTTGAAGAAAGGATATGCAATGTCGAACTGGAGTTTGAAGTACCAATACCTACATTTCCTAAAGGGCTTATTTTCATAGCTTTAACCAAACTTCCATTATATTGGGTTCTGAGCTATAAATTAATGCTCGAGGTTCCAGACCTATCTCGTGCCTGGAGGTAAGCGGTACCAGAACTTCCTTCACCCTCATAAGCATAAAGCATAAAATGACCCCGACCCATATAGCTGCCGTTCACATGTAATAAGTCTAAAGGATCGTTAGTCCCAATACCAATCTTGCCGTCAGTTGTTAGGGTAAACTGGTTGGTCTCAGCTAGCGCTGATCCATAATTCAGTTTAAACTTGGCCCCATCCGATCTATCAATTCCCATAGAATACCAAGAGTTACCAGGATCATGAAAAGTAAGCCACGAATCATCGTTGTCCTTTTCTAAGAGCAAAGTTCGACCTGAAGGGTTTATCAGTTTGGTCTGTCCCGTAAGATGACTGAAGTCTTGGGCAAAAAGAAAACCCGCAGATGACAATAACATAAGTGTAAATAATAGTTTCATGGTATTATGATTTATTTCTTTTCAAAAGTGCCAACTCACTCAACTGGAAACCCACCCTAACCACCCATCTGCGGCCATAAATGGGGTTTTCCTGTTCGTTGATGAAGTTGTAAAGCACCATTATATTCATATTCAGTTTGGGATAGACACTAATCTCACGGCCAAGGCCTATAAGCAAACCATCTACCCATTCCGTTTTTTTGCGATCTGCCTGCGTGACTTCCTTAGCCATTTGCTCATACTCTCCATAGACAAAGAAGTTTTTGAACACATCGTAACTGCTGAAACCGCGGAACCCATAGGTGTCGGCAGGTATGGCGGGTGATGTGGCTAAGCTATCCGAAAAGGTTTGGCGATAGGTACCTCCAATCCCAACTGTAAAGCGCTTGTTAAACCGATACCCGAGCTGAGGTGAGAGATCTAATGAAAGGGGATCTATGTTGTTGATATTAAAATTGCCACCGATTACCAGGCGCTCCTTGAATGTACGTCCTTTCAACGAAGTACGTTTTACCGCTGTACTAAGGTCATTCGAGTTGGGCAGCTTGATATATTTGCGCTGCAGACGGGAGATCTTCTTCTGAACCGTACTTAGCTTTTCTCCATATTGCGCCATAAAGGCGGCAGCTTGTTCACTGGCCATAGACTTGCCTTCT
>ERZ1740059.697-NODE-697-length-17298-cov-6.622919_pt1 | contig 17298 bp, 15 predicted proteins | sample MGYA00581744_ERZ1740059 | MGnify/ENA primary metagenome ERZ1740059 (study PRJEB43018, sample SAMN04849738) | marine metagenome | isolation source: floating plastic debris | place: Pacific Ocean | collected 2008-08-28 | study: EMG produced TPA metagenomics assembly... | reverse complement strand
GGCTGGCCCTTCTCCTGCGCCACGTAGCGGCCGAAGCCGGTCTCCGCGGAGGTCCCGCGGGAGGCACCCTCGCGGTCCACGAGGGCGGTCTCGATGCCCCGCGCTGCGACGTCGAGGAGCGCCGCCACGCCGCGCTCGACGGCCGCTTCGAAGCGTTGCTCGGCATCCGCCACGCGCTCCTTGCGCCGCTTGCGCTCCTGCCGCGCGCCGTGGACGCGGTTCTTCTTCGCGAGCCGCTTCCGGCGCTTCTTGGCGAGGCGCCGGAGCTCGGCCTCGTCCGGCTCGCCGGCGCCGAGGAGCCCGAGCGCCTGAAGCGCTACCGCGAGGCCCCAGCCCATCGCCGGCCAGTACCACCAGGTGCCGCCGCCGCTCAGCATGTCCACGCCGAAGAGGAAGGCGTTGACGACGGCGTAGGTGCCGACGTGCTGCCAGAAGTCGCGCACGCGACGCTTCCGCTTCGTGATCGCGATGGCGCGGCCCTCTTCGAGCAGCTTCGCGTCCTCGCGCTGCGCACGGACCTCCGCCGCAGCGGCCTCGAAGCGCTCCGGGGCCACGCCGACCTCGGCCGCGGCCGCAGCGAGCTCCGCGTGGGAGAGCTGCCCTTCGTCTTCGGCGCCCCGCTCGAGGGCGCGCCGGAGGATCTCCTTCACCTCCGCGTCGCTGTATGCCGCGCTCATGGCTCGAGGATAGTACGCAGCGGCACCCATGCGGATTTCGACGCGGCAGCCCAGGCGCCGTTAGCGGGTCTAGAGCAGCCGGCGCAGGACGGCTTTCGCGAGGCGCGAGAAGGGCGGATACATGATCGGCGGGTCGATGCGCGTCGGCTTCTTGAGCACGCCACGGCGGTGGCTGAAGGTCTCGAAGCCCCAGCGCCCGTGGTAGCTCCCCATCCCGCTCTCGCCCACACCGCCGAAGGGCAGGTCCGGCACGGCGAGGTGGAGCATGCAGTGGTTGACCACGGCGCCGCCGGAGCTCGTGCCCTCGAGCACCTGCTCCTGTACCGCGGCGTCCCCGGCGAAGACGTAGAGCGCTAGCGGATGCGGTCGGGCGTTCACGAAGCGGAGCGCGGCGTTCACGTCGGAGACCGCGACAACGGGCAGGATGGGGCCGAAGATCTCCTCCTCCATCACCGGCGCGCTCGGCGGCACGTCCCGGAGGATGGTGGGGGCGAGGTAGCGCGTCGCCTCGTCGCCGGTGCCACCGCAGAGCACCTGGCCTTCGCCCAGCAGCCCCATGAGCCGCCGGTGGTGCTGGACGTTGACGATGCGCGCGTAGTCCGGGCTCGTCTCGGGGTCGTCACCGTAGAAGCTACGGACGGTGGCCACGAGGCGATGCACCAGGGCGTCGTGCACTCGCTCGTCGACGAGCACGTAGTCCGGGGCGACGCAGGTCTGCCCCGCGTTGAAGAACTTTCCCCAGGCGATGCGCCGCGCCGCCACGTCGAGGTCGGCGCTGCGGTGCACGATGCAGGGGCTCTTGCCGCCGAGCTCCAGCGTGACGGGCGTGAGGTGCTCCGCGGCCGCCCGCATGACGATGCGGCCGACGCGGCCCCCGCCCGTGTAGAAGACGTGGTCGAAGCGCTCCGCGAGCAGCGCCGTGGTCTCCGGGACGCCGCCCTCGACCACGCGCACGGCCTGCGCGTCGAGGTAGCGGGGGAGCAGCCGGGCGAAGAGCGCGCTCGTATGTCGCGAGACCTCGCTCGGCTTCAGCACCGCGGCGTTGCCCGCAGCCAGCGCCGCGACCAGCGGAGCCATGAGGAGCTGAAAGGGATAGTTCCAGGGAGCGATGATGAGCACGACGCCGAGCGGCTCGCGGCGAACCTCGCTGCTGCCGGGGCGGGCGACGAGCGGCAGGCGCACCTTTTCGGCCCGCATCCACCCCCCGAGGTGCTTCCGCACATGCGCCAGGTCGTTGGCCACGAAGCTGAGCTCGGCGCCGTACGCCTCGATGGAGGGCTTGCCGAGGTCCTCGTGCAGGGCCTCGAGGATCTCTCGCTCGCGCTCTCCGAAGAAGCGCGCGACGCCGTCGAGCTGGTCGAGGCGCCAACGCAGGGGCCGCGTCGCGCCGCTGCGGAAGCGCGCGCGTGCCGATGCGACCAGCGCGGGGATGGCGGAGGCGCCGTCGGCGGCGGACACGGGGCGCCGAGAAGTCCCGAGGGAAGGCATGAACACAGCATAGAAGACCTCGGCAAACGCCGCCGCGTCGCAGGAAAACCACGTTCAGACCGTGGCTTTCATTCGATATTTTCTCCCGACCAACCGGTCGGGATTGATATGTCCGTGTCTCTTGGGTAGTCTTCAGGAAACCGGTCGGAAACGACCCTGGCACCGTGACACCCGTGAAACACACGGGCACGGGCCGGGAGCGGAAGGTCCGCTCGTCTCAGGAGTTCACTGCATGCAGCGTCCGAAACCCGCGCGCCCGAGCGCGCCCCGCAGCCCCGAGCCCGTCCGGCGGGACGACGAGTGGCGCCCCAGCGAGCGCCCGAGCCCGTGGTGGGCTCACCTCCTCCGCTGGAAGCTCTGACGCCGCTTCAGAAGCTCTCGGGAGCATCCGCCGGCGGCGCCACCAGCCGACGCGTCGCGGCGAAGACGAGCAGGGTCACCGGCAGCGGGACCACGAAGGACACGGCGCCGAAGGCGATGAACTCGGAGAGCGCCTTCGCCAGGATCGTGGCCCGGCTGGCCTGACCGTCGCCGGCGACGCCCACGGAGAGCCCGAGGACCAGCACCGGCGTCGCCAAGGCCGCGAGCCAGGGAAGGCCCGCGAGGCGGCGCAGGGGGCGACCGTCGACCTCGCTCAGGCGCCCGTGGCGCGCACGCTGGGCGAAGCTCGCGAAGCGAAGCGCGGCGAAGAGCCACGCGAGCCCGAGGGCGAAGGCCAGCACGTGAACCGTCACCAGCGGCACCAGGAAGACGAGCGGGAGGGCGCAGCCGAGCGCGGCGAGCGCCAGGGGCAGGCTCGCCGGCCGCGACGGCGCGCTCACGCGGGGAAGGCGTCCCGCGCGCGCTGAAGGCCCACGCGGGCTCGGTCCAGGCAGGGTCCGACCTCGGCCCAGGCCTCGTCCGTGACGGCGCTCCAGGCGCGAGCCGCGTTGCGCTCCATGGAGGCGAAGTGGCCGATCATCGTGGCGAAGGCCTCGAGGCCGAAGGCGTCCATGAGCGCGGGGCGAAGCTCGAGGAAGTCCGGCACCTGGTCCTCGAGGACCTCGTCGAGCGCGGCCTTGAGCGCGCTCTGGCGCGCGGGGTCGGCACCCAGACCGTCGGCAGCGAGCGGCGCGAGCGTCGACGCGAGTCCCGCGAGCAGCGCTCCCGCGGCCGCGACGGGGTCGGCCGCCGCCGGGTCTCCCTCCTTCGCCGGACCCGCCTGCGATGCCGCCTGCTGCGCGGCCGCCGCCGCGGCGCGCGTCAGGAACGCGCCGACCACCATCTGCGAGATGCCGAGCAGGAACGTCGTGCCCACGGCGTCGAACCAGGCGCCGACGCGCGCGGCGAGCCCCTCGCCGGCCTCCGGGATGTACGCCGCCTGGGTCACGGACACGAGCAGCCCGCTCACGAAGAGCACGTAGCCGATGAGCTTCACACCGCACCTCCGACGATCTTGATGAGGGTCAGCGTCAGGCTCGTGAGCGCTTCGCCCACGATGAAGCCGGCCCCCACCGGTACGATCCAGTCGCCGTAGAAGCGGCGCCCCTTTCGCTTCTCGAGGAGGAGCGAGGCCACGCAGCCGATGCCGTAGCCGAAGGTGATCTCGAAGGGCAGGTACATGGCGAGGCCGATGAGCACACCGAGGCCGCCGATGGGAAACATGGAGAGCGCCGCGCCGACCCCCGCGCCGGCGACGTATTTGTCGAGGGGCGCGTCCCCTCGAACGATGCCGTTCACCATGCCCTCGAGCGCGCCCGCCTGCGGGGCCGGGAGCGGCGTGTCCGGACCGAAGCCGTTCGCGCCACCGGGTCCGCCCTGCCAGAGCAGAAGCACCGTGCCCACGGCGATGGCCGGACCGACCCACGCGACGCCGAACTGCACGAGCTGCTGACGCCGCGGGATGCTGCCGACGAGGTGCCCGGTCTTCAGGTCCTGCATCATGTCGGCGCACTGGTTGGTGGCGACGCAGACCGCGACGCCGAGCGTGATGGCGAGCACCACGTCGTTGCCGCTGATGGCCAGGAAGATGGTCACGGCGATGAGGGCGAGGCCGCTGAGCGGGCTGATGTCCGTGGCGCCCGTGGCCTGGGCCACGATGAGCCCGGCGAGCGCGAGCCAGAGCGTGCCCGCGATGGCCAGGCCGAGCGCCGTGACCACGTCGCCGCCGCTACCGACGAGGGCGATGACGAGGAGGGCGACGAAGGAGCCCGCGTAACCGAAGCCGAGCACCGTGGGCGAGAGCTCCTCGGCCTGGGAGCCCTGCTTCGCGAGCTTCGCGGCGGAGCGAAGCCCCTGGATGGCGCCCTTGAGCGCGGGGTAGGCGAGCACGACGCTGACCAGCGCGCCGCCGATGAGCACGCCGATGCCGACGGGCCGGAGCATGCCGAAGTAGACGCCGGCGAAGAGCTCCCCGCCGCTGGGGTCCCCGGGCAGCCAGCCCTGGCCGACCGCGTAGGGGGCGACGAACCACCACGCGAGCACGCCGCCGACGGCGAAGGCGAGGCCGCCCCGTCCGCTCAGCAATCCGGCGCCGAAGTTCGCCATGGAGAGCGCGAGGCTCGTGCCCACGACGTAGACACCGGCGGCTCCGCTGGCCGGGATACCGAAGGTCTCGCCGATCCACGCTCCGAGCTCGAGGGTCTCGGGGAGCAGGTGGTTGTTCGTCGCGAGCGTCACGAGGACGGCGATGACGAAGCCACCGAAAAGGCGCATGGCCTTCTCGGCCCCCGCGCCCGGCGTCTTGAGGATCGTCGCCACGGCCACGCCCGAGGGGAAGCGGAGCCGCTCGATCTCGAGCATCTGCTTCCGGAGCGGAATGATGACGACGATGCCCATGAAGGACCCCGCGATGGCGCTGAAGATCACCGTCAGCGGGTCAAAATCGGCCCCGAGGAGCAGGAGCGCCGGGAAGGTGAACACGACGCCGCTCGAGGCCGTGTTGATGCCCGACGCGACGGTCTGGTTGATGTTGTTCTCGACGATGCTCCCGGCGTCCTTCGCGCCGAGGCGCCGGCCCGCGCCCCGGAGCACGGCGAAGCCGAGAATGGCCGCCACCGTCGAGCCGGGAAGCCCGAAGCCGAGCTTCAGCCCGATGTAGACGAAGGACATCGTCATGATCGCGCCGAGGAAGACGCCGAGGATCACGGCGGCGGGCGTGACCTCCCGATAGGGACGTGCGGCGGACATGGCGGCCATGCCTACCCCGAGGCCGGTGCATGGAGCAATGGCGAGGCCGCGCCGACGCGGACGAAACGGCAAGCCCCTGACGAAGGCCGCTCGGGCAGCTACATCGCAGGCCATGATGCGAACGCGCCTTTTCCTTCTGCTCGCCCTCGTGGGCTGCGGCAGCTCCGACGCCGTGCCCGGCGACTCGGGCAGCCAAGACGGCGGCCCCGACGCGGAGCCCGACGGCGACCTCGACGCGACGGCCGGCGACCAGGGCACACCGTGCGAGCCCGCGCCCTTCCCTTCGCTCACCGCCGAGGACGTCGCGCCGGGGCACCGCTTCGAGCAGCCCCTCTACGTGACCACGGCCCCCGGGGATCCGGACACGCTCTACGTCGTCGAGAAGGAGGGCCGCATCGTCGTCGTGCAGGACGGCGAGGTGCGCGAGACGCCCTTCTTCGACGTCCGCGGCGAAGTGCTGACCAGCTCCGAGCAGGGGCTCCTGGGGCTCGCCTTTCACCCGGATTACGCAACCAACGGCCGCTTCTTCGTCTTCATCACGCCGGGCGGCCCGCGCCGGAACGTCGTGGCCGAGTTCGCGCGGGATCCCGAGGACGCCCTCCGCGCGCTCCCCGACGAGGTCGCGCGTCTGGTCGAGGTCCAGGACTCACAGCCGAACCACAACGGCGGCATGCTGGCCTTCGGTCCGGACGGCTTCCTCTACGTCGCGATCGGCGACGAGGGCGGCGGCGGCGACCGCTTCGGGGAGATCGGCAACGGCCTCGACCGCCGGACGCTCTTCGGCACGCTGCTGCGCCTCGACGTGGACGCCGCGCCGAGCTTCGCCGCGGCGGGCAACCCCTTCACCCTGCCGGAAGGGCAGCCGCAGGTTTGGGCCTACGGGCTTCGGAACCCGTGGCGCTTCAGCTTCGACCGCGAAACGGGCGATCTCTGGATCGGCGACGTCGGTCAGGGCGCCTTCGAGGAGATCGACTACCTCCCCGCCGGCTCGCCCGGCGGCGCGAACTTCGGTTGGCGCGCCTACGAGGGCTTCAGCGTCTTCAACGAGGAGAACGTGGACCTCGCCGTCGACCGCGTCGACCCCGTGCTGGTCTACCCGCACGGTGTCGAGGACCAGCCCATCGGACCCGGCGTGTCCATCACCGGCGGCTACGTCTATCGCGGCGAGGCCATCCCGCGGCTCCAGGGACTCTACCTCTACGGCGACTTCCGCTCGGATCGCGTGGCGGGCGTGCGGCTTTGCGACGGTGAGGTGGTCCAGCACGATCGCTTCCTCGGGCTGACGGCCGGCGGCGACGGCCGCGGCACCGGCCTCGCGAGCTTCGGCGAAGACGGTCGCGGCGAGCTCCTCGTGACCTACCTGGTCAATGGGCTGGTGCGGCGCATCGTGGCCGTCGAGTAGGGCCCCTTGGGCCGGCGCGGTGCGGCGGGCCATGATGCGCTCATGGCAGCCTCGCTCCCCGCAGGCTTCGACGCCGCCGCCACCGCCGCGCGTCGACGCCTCCTCGCCGCCAGCGTCACGGACCGCGCGCTCCTCGCCGCGGGCGCGGCCCCGGCGCGAAACTACGCGGCCAACGTCTATCCTTTCCGGGCCTCGAGTCACTTTCTCTATCTCGTGGGCGCGCCCGTCGAGGGCGCGGTCCTGAGCATCGGCGGCGGCGACCCGGGCACGCTTCACGTGCCGACGCCGCCGCCGGACGATGCGCTTTGGCACGGCGTCACCCCAGACCGTGACGCCCTCTCCGCGCTCCTCGGGCTCCCCGTTCGCCCCCTCGAGGAGCTCGCGTCGGGCGAGGCCGCGCTGCCCACGCCCGGTGGCGACCCCCTCGTCGAGCGGGTCCTCCGCCGCCGGCCGACGCTCGAGCATCCCAAGGACGGGGCCCTCGCAGACGCCATGATCGACCTTCGGCTGCGCCACGACGCGCACGCACAGGCCGAGCTTCGACGCGCCGCCGAGGCGACAGTGGCCGCCCACCGCGCGGGCATGGCGGCCACGCGGCCGGGGGTGCGAGAGCACGTCGTGCGCGCCGCCATGCTGGAGGCCTTCTTCCGCCGCGGGATGGATGCGGCCTACGGGCCCATCGTCACCGTGCACGGCGAGGTGCTGCACCAGCGCGCCAGCGAGGGCACCTGCGAGGCCGGGGACCTCCTCCTCGCCGACGGCGGCGCCGAGACCGCGGGCGGCTGGGCCGGGGACGTGACGCGCACGTGGCCCGTCAGCGGCGCCTTCAGCGCGACGCAGCGTGAGCTCTACGCGGCGGTCCTCGCGGCGCAGGAGGCCGCCATCGCCAAGGTCGCGCCGGGCGTTCGCTATCGAGACGTGCATCTCGCGTCCTGCGTCACGCTGACGCGCGGCCTCATCGACCTGGGCATCCTGCGCGGTGATGCCGAGGAGCTCGTCGCCGATGGCGTGCACGCGCTCTTCTTCCCCCACGGCGTCGGTCATCTCCTCGGCCTCGACGTGCACGACATGGAGGACCTCGGCGACCGCGCCGGCTACGCGCCGGGGCGAGCGCGGAGCGCGCAGTTCGGCCTCTCCTACCTCCGCCTCGACCGCGACCTGGCGCCGGGCATGGCGGTCACCATCGAGCCCGGCTTCTATCAGGTGCCTGGGATCCTCGAGGATCCGGCGCGACGCGCCTGGGCCGGAGACCGCGTGGACTGGATGCGCTTAGCCGCCTTCGCCGACGTGCGCGGCCTTCGCATCGAGGCCGACGTGCTGGTGACCGAGCCGGGCGCCGCCGTGCTCACGGCGGCGCTCGCGAAGGACCCGGACGCGCTTCCGGTCGGGGCGGCGGCCAGAGCGCAGCTTGACTGATCGCGTGTTCAGTGTTTCTTTCGGGCGTGCAACTCGCGCTGAGTGACGTTCTCGTCTCGGAGGGCCCCGACTTCTCCCGCGCCAAGCGCCTCGACCTCGGCAGCGGCGCCTGGATCGAGTGGGCGCCTGGATGGCTCGCCGGCCACCTCGCGTTTTTCGAGGCGGTGCGCGCGAGCGCGGCCTGGGAGCGCCATCGCCGCATCATGTTCGAGCGCGTGGTCGAGGTTCCACGCCTGGTGGCCGCGTGCCCCGGCGACGCCCCGCGCGCTCCCCTTCCCGGGCACGAGCGCATTGAGCGGCGACCCGCCGAAGCCTCCGCCGCCGAGGTGGCGCGCGTGCGAGCGCGCTTGCTCGAGCTCGGCGACGCGCTCCGGCGGCGCTTCGGGCGACGGCTCGACCGGATTCAGCTCGCGCTCTACCGCGACGGCCGGGACGCGGTGGCGATGCACGCGGATCACGTCGGAGCGCGGAAGGGCGACAGCGTCGTGGCGGTGCTCTCGCTCGGCGCGCCGCGGCGTTTTCTCCTGCGGCCCCGGCGCGGCGTCGCCGGCCGGCCACGGACCTTTCACGCGGGTGAGGGCGACCTGCTCGTGATGGGCGGGTCCTGCCAGGCGACCTTCGAGCACGGCGTTCCGCGCATGCGCGAGGCCGGCCCGCGGCTGGCCATCATGTTCCGGGAGGATTGAGCTCCGCCACGACCTCGCTCGGCGCGGGGTCCGGGACCTCCTTCGCCGCGAGCTGCGCTAGCGGTTGCTCCGCGCCGCGTGTCTCGTCGCCGCGCGTCTCCTCGCCGCGCGTGTCCTCGCCGCGTGCCCCCTCGCGGAGGAGGCGTCCGGAGCCGGTCATCACCCAAAGGTGCGCCAGCGCCTGCGTCGCGTTGTAGACGAACCAGGGAAGGCGCGGCGCGAAGTCGTGCACCGCGGCGACGACGGCCGAGCGCTCGAGCACTTCCCGGAACTCGAGGTGTCCGGGGCGCTCGGCAGGCGTGCGGGCGAGGACCCCGCCGGTGACCGCGAAGTACTGGCGCCCGTCGCTGCTCTCCTCCGGCTCGAGGCGAAGCCGCAGCAGGACGAGGGGGACGAAGCTCAGGCGGAACGCAACCTTGAGCCCTTCGATCTTCACGCGAAGGAAGGGCCACACGAAGCTCGGCAGCCAGCGCATGTACTCCGCCGCCACCCAGCGCGCCCGGCGGCCCCCCGGGAGCGGGAGGCGCTGCACGGAGCGCGCGACGCTCGTCTTTCGAATAACCCCGTCGTCCCGTTCACGAATCGCCGCGCGGGGGTTCGGCTTGGGGCGGCCGTCGGGCTCGAGGGCGCGCCGGAGCGCTTCGTCGAAGGGCACGAGCCCCCGGCGCACGAGATGCTGCTGAAGCGCGTTGTCCTCGGCGAGCATGTCGTGGCGAAGGCTCTCGACGAGGGGTCCCGTGAGCGCCGACGACGCGCCGGTCACCAGGGAGACCCACAGCCGCGAGAGCCGCGGCGTGATGAGCGGGACGCTCACGGTGGGTCGCTTCTGCCCCAGGCTGCCCCCGGTGCGCGCGATCATGTCCGCGTAGGTCATCACCTCGGGACCGCCGAGGTCGAAGGAGCGGCCTCGCGCCGCCGGGTGGTCGAGGCAGGCCTCCACCGCGCGCACCACGTCGGCGATGGCGATGGGCTGCGTCTTCGAGCGGGTCCAGCTCGGCAGCGCCATGATGGGCAAGCGCTTCACGAGCTTGACGAGGAGATCCGTCGAGGAGCCCCCGGGGCCAACGATGAGCCCCGCACGAAGCGACGTGACGGGCACGCCGGTGCTCCCGAGCGTGCGCTCGACCTCGTGCCGGCTCTCGAGGTGAGTGGAGAGCTTCCCCGGCGGAACGAGCCCACCGATGTAGACGATCTGCCTCACTCCGTGGTGCGCGGCGGCCCGGGCGAAGTTGTCGGCGAGGATGAGGTCGAGGTCCTCGAAGCTGCCCTGGGTCAGCCGCGACGAGGGCAGCATGGAATGCACGAGGTAGATGGCGACGTCGGCGCCCGCCATGGCGCCGGTCACGGAGCTCAGCGAGAAGAGGTCGCAGTGGCGCCACTCTTCGTCGGGCCGCCCCTGGCCGCGCTCGGCGACGTTGGGAGAGCGCGTGAGACCCACGACGGAGTGGCGGCCCCGGAGCGCCCTTCGAAGCGCCGTGCCGACGAAACCCGATGCCCCGGCCATCGCGATCGTCAGCTTCTCCGCCGCCTCACGCTCGAAGGGATCGCCCATGGTCCGTGCTTGGGGCCCTCGTGGTGGACCGTCCACGGTCCGGGAATTTCCCTTTCGCCCCGCGCACCCGATACTCCCGGCCCATGGCGAGCGTCGTCCACCACATCGAGCACCCGCTCATCCAGCACAAGCTCACGCTCATGCGCCGCCGGGAGACCTCCACGGGTGCTTTCCGTCGGCTCCTCCAGGAGATCAGCATGCTCCTGGCCTATGAGGTGACGCGCGACCTGAGCGTGACCCTCGAGGAGATCGAGACGCCCATCACGACGATGCAGGCCCCGACCCTCGACGGGAAGAAGGTGGTGATCATCAGCGTGCTCCGTGCCGGCGACGGCATTCGAGACGGCATGCTCGCCGTGCTGCCCTCGGCGCGCGTGGGTCACATCGGGATGGCGCGGGACCCGAAGACCCTCGAGGCCCACGAGTACTACTTCAAGGTGCCCCGGGAGATGGGCGAGCGTGAGGTCATCCTCTGCGATCCCATGCTGGCGACGGGGAACTCGGCCATTGCCGCGACGGCGCGAGTGCTCCGCACCGGGCCGAAGCGGGTGAAGTTCGTCTGCCTCGTGGCGGCCCCGGAGGGGATCCGGGCCTTCCACGATGCACATCCGGACGTACCCATCTACACACCCGCCATCGACGAGCGCCTGAACGAGAAGGGCTACATCGTCCCAGGCCTCGGCGACGCGGGCGACCGCCTCTTCGGCACGACCTAGGCCGCGCCCATGGCTCCCGCAGGCCGGGCGAGCGTGCCCGCGACCCGGGCGACGAGCTCGCGGGCCCAGCGATGCCGCGCGTCGTGGTGGAGGCGCTCGTGCCAGACGAGGGGAAGGCGAAGCGGTTCGGCCGGGACGGGAAGCGGTCGCTCGCAGAGCGGACGCCAGCGCCGGATCTGCGCGGAGAGCAGCGCCGTGGTCGTCACGGCCATGTCCGTATCGGCGGCCAGCATGGCGACGACGACCGGTGAGCTCGCGCGACAGACGACCCGTCGCGAGAGCCCGGTCTCGGCGAGCGCCACGTCGACCTGTCCGGGACCGGAGCCCGTGACGGTCATGAGGCCGTGGTCCAGCCCGGCGAAGGCCTTCGGCGTCCAGCGGCGACGGAGCGCCGGGTGGTCCTGACGAAGCAGGACCACCCACGGGTCGTCGAGCACGTGACGTCGCCTCAGCGCGCCCGGCGCGCCCCCAAGAACGCCGAAGGCGAGGTCGAGGCCCCCGGACTCGAGCTCGTCCCGCCAGCGGCGGGAGAAGGCGCGAAGCACGAGCTCCACGCCGGGCGCCTCGGTCTTCAGCGCAGCGAGCAGCGGGGGACCGAGAACGAGCGCCAAATGGTCGGGGATGGCGAGCCGCAGCGGCCGGGAGGCGCGCGCCGGGTCGAAGGCGGGCGCCTCGAGGAGCGTGCCCAGCTGCGCGAGCACGTGCCCGAGTGGCTCACGAAGCGACGCGGCGCGCGGCGTGAGCTGAAGCCCGCCGGGCCCGCGCACCAGGAGCGGGTCCCCGAGCAGCGTACGCAGGCGCGCGAGCGCGCGGCTGGCACCGCTTTGCGTCATGTGGAGGCGCTGCGCGACGCGCGTGACGTGCGGATCGCGGAGCAGCGCATCCAAGACCACGAGCAGGTTGAGATCCACGGAACGAAGGGCGAGCGTCGCTGCCTCGTCGTGATGCGGCTGCGTCATGATGTATATGGCTATCATGCATTGGAGCCATGAGCCGACTGGAGGCAGGGTGGACCCATGACCTTCCCGATCACGCTTCTCTACGCCGGCGGTCTCGGCGCACTCATGGCGGTCCTCTCGATCCGCGTGCCGCTGAAGCGCGGCGTCCTCGACATGCCGATGGGCGACGGCGGCGACGAGGATCTCGCGACGCGGATCCGCGTCTTCGGCAACTTCACCGAGTACGTGCCGATGGCGCTCGTCCTCATGCTCCTGCTGGAGAGCGCGGGTGCCTCGCCGGCCGCGCTGCACGCCATGGGGGGCACGCTGCTCGCCGCGCGGCTGGTCCACGCGCGCTATCTCCGCATGCGGCCGCGCCTCGACCTGCGTCAGAAGATGGGCCGTGCCGTGGGCGCGATGCTCACCTGGCTCGTCGTGACGAGCGCCGCCGGCTACGCCCTGGCGCTCGCGCTCTGAGCGGGGGGTGACAAGCCCGCACGACGCTCCGGAGTCGAGGCCTCGAGCTCCAGGGTGGGTAGCTCCTCGAGGAGGAAGTCGCGGAACGCTCGGACCTTCGGCGCGAGATGCCGCGCGCTCGGGTAGACGAGGTGAAGACCCCCGGAGCGCTGGCGCCACTGAGGCAGGACTCGCACCAGGCGCCCGTCCGCGAGGGCGTCCGTCACGTGGAAGCTCGGCACGAGCGCGACGCCGCCGCCGGCGAGGGTCGCGGAGGTGACGAAGCCGTAGTCATCGGCGTCGAGGGCCCCCGTGGCGCGTACCTGAGCCCGCGCCCCCTCCGGGCCCTCGAGGGACCAGGTCGCGCTCTCGCCCTGCGCCCGAAAGAGCAGCGCGCGGTGCGTGGCCAGCTCGTCGGGATGCGCAGGCACGCCGGCGCGGTCGAGGTAGTCCGTGCTGGCGACGAGCACGCCGTCGCTGCTCCCGAGGCGCCTCGCGACGAGCATGGAGTCCTGGAGCCGGCCGGCGCGGACCGCCGCGTCGAAGCCCTCGCCCACGAGGTCGACCACGCGGTTGGTGAGGACGACGTTCGCGCTCACCTCCGGGTAGCGCTCGAGGAAGCGTGCGACGAGCCCGCCGAGGACGCGCTGGCCGAAATCGACGGGGGCGGTGACGCGCAGGAGCCCGCGGGGGTGGGCGTTCCCCTCGCGCACCTCGTTGCCCGCCTCGCCGAGGGTCCGCAGCGCGCTCGCGATGCGCGCGTGGAACCGCTCACCCTCCGTCGTCGGATGCATGCGCCGCGTCGACCGCTGAAGCAGCCGGACCCCGAGGCGCTCTTCCAGACGCGCCACGCGGCGGCTGACCGTCGACTTGGGCACCCCGAGCTGTGCCGCGGCCGCGCTGAAGCTGCCCGCGTCGACGACGCGGGCGAAGGTGGCCACCTCGTTGAGGTCGAGCGTTTCGCGCATGCCTGAAATTGGGTCCGTGAAGCGGCGGCGGCGTTACCAAGAAAAGCCTCGCCGGCGCGCGGCCTGCGAGGTGTCACACCTCGATGCGTTTCCAGCTCCCCCGGCGCCATAGCGCGACGAAGACCCCGGTCTGGAGCTGCCGGTAGAGCACGTTCGCGCCCCACAGCACCAGGAGCGAGGCCCCGAGCACGGGACCCAGCACGTAGACCAGCGGCAGCAGCAGGAGCCACTGGAGGGTCACGCTGACCTGCATGGCGCGCCGCGTGTCCCCGGCACCGACGCAGGCGTTTTGGAGCACACTGCCGATCGTATCGGTCGCGAGGAAGAGGCCGACGAGGCGAAGCGGCCCGCGGGCGAGCGCGAGCGTCTCCTCGTCGTGCAGGAAGACCGAGAGGAGGCTGTCCGGGACGAGGATGGCGGGGAGAGAGAGGAGACCCACCGTCAGCGCCGCCAGCCGCGCGACCTCCCAGCCCCAGCGCTCCGCATCGTCGGCCTCGCCGCGACCGAGCGCCTGACCGCCGCGGCTCGCCGCCGCGCGCCCGAAGCCGAGGCCCGGGAGGATGCCGAGAAGCATGAGATCGCTGATCACCTTCGAGGCCGCGGCGTGGGCCGTGCCCACGCGTCCGATGAAAGTGATGAAGAGGGTGATCCCGCCGGCGTAGAAGAGCTGCTGCGTCCCAGCCGGGACCGAGAGGCGGAGCATGGTGCGGAGCGTCTCGCGGTCCGGCAGTCCGCGCAGGAAGCCCTCGCCGCGCGTGAGACGCGCGCCGAGCACCACGTAGCTGAATGTGCCGATCCACGTGGCGATGGCCGAGGCGACGCCCGCGCCCGTCGACCCGAGCGCCGGCGCACCGAGGTTGCCGAAGATCAGCACCCAGTTGAGGCCGATGTTCACGGCGTGCATCACGACGAGCGTGCCCATGTAGAGGGCGCTCCGATCCGTCGCGTTCCAGAAGCCCCGAAAGGAGACGTTGGCCGCCATGGCCGCCATGGCGACGAGGCGGACCTGCAGGTAGGGGGTGCAGGCGGCCACGACCGCGGCGTCGTCCGAGAACCAAGGGACGAAGTGGGGCGCGAGCGTGATCAGCCCCGCCGAGAGCGGTACGGCCGCCAGGGCCGCGAGGAGCAGACCGCCGTTGAGGGGCACGGCGACGCTCTCGTGGCGCCCTTCCCCGACGCGCCGCGCGGCCATGGCCTGCACGCCGGCCCCGAGGCCCAGGATGGCCGCGGAGAGAAGGAAGTTGAGGAAGCCCCCGAGACCCACGGCGAAGAGCGCCTCGTCGCCGAGCGTCCCGACCATGCCCGTGTCGACGAGGTTGAGGACGTTCTGGCTGACCATCCCGCCGATGATGGGGAGCGCGAGGCCGAAGATGCGTCGGCGACGCGCCGGAGCGACGAGGAGCCCCATCACGCTCACCCTTCTCCGGCGAGCCGGAGAAGGGCGTCTCGCACTCGGACGAGGCGGGCTTCGGTGCCGAGGTCGGCCACGGCGACGCGGGTAACGCTATGCGACCCGTCCACCGCGAGCTCGAGAGTCGCCTCCCGCGCGTCGAGCGGTGGGCCGAGGTTGCTCGCGGCGGGCCCCTTCCACGCCTCGACCTCGAGGAGGAGCGCGACGAGCTCGAGGAGCGCCTCGACCCCCACGACGTGCTCGGCGGCCTCGCCGGGCGTCGCCCCAGCCTCGAGGGCACCGCCGGGCGTCAGGCGCGTTTCCGGCGCGTCCTCGCCGGGGAGGAAGCCCGGCCGGAAGCGCCGAACGTGGAGCACGCCGCCCTCCCGGGAGGCGCTCAGCACCAGCTCCTGCCCGCCGAGCGGTCCCGCCGGCTCCGCCCAGCGCACGACGAGCTCCGCGGGCGGAGCGCCTGCGTCCCGCGCGTCGCGCAGCCCCGACGCTACCGAAGGTCCGCACGCGCTCCCGAGGAGCGCGAGGACGCCAACCACGACCCGCACGGCCCCGTCTTAGCGTCCCGGCCCCCGAGGACAACCGGGAGGGAGCGCCTTCGCTATGCTCCGGCCCTCGCATGGACACCGGGTCGACCATTCCCGCGCCGAGCCCGGCCCGACGTCGGGCCGGGCTCGTGCTGGCGCCGCTCGCCTTCGTCGGCCTCCACCTCGCCCCCCTCGACCTGACGCCGGAGGCCCAGGCGATGGCCGCGCTCTTCACGGCCGTCGTCATCGCCTGGGTGACCGAGGTGATCCCCATCGCGATGACGGCGCTCCTCGTGGGGCCCGGCCTCGTGGCGAGCGGCATCTGCGACGCGAAGACCGCCTTCGCGAGCTACGCGGACCCGCTCCTCTTTCTCTTCGTGGGCGGCTTCTTCATCGCCCGGGCCATGATGCGCCACGGCCTCGACCGGCGCCTCGCCCTCACCTTCGCGGGAGCGCGCTGGGTGCGCGGACGCCCGCGCGCGGTGCGCCTCGCCTTCGTCATGGCCGGCGTGATGCTCTCCATGTGGGTCAGCAATACGGCCACCACCGCGATCCTCGTGCCCATCCTCCTCGGCACCTTCGAGGGCGGCGCGACGGACGACGAACGCCAGGGCGGGCTCCTCACGCTGGCCTACGGCTGCAGCGTCGGTGGCCTCGGGACGCTCGTCGGGAGCCCACCGAACCTCATCACCGCCCGCTTCCTGAGCGAGGCCCGCGGCGTCGAGTTCGGCTTCGTGGAGTGGATGAGCGTCGGCCTCCCCGCGGCGATCCTCATGTCCCTCCTCGTCTACGTGGTGTCCCTGCGCCTGCTGCCCCCCGGTGAGGGCGAACGCGAGGTTCGGCGCGAGGCGCGACCCTGGAGCCGGGGCGAACGCGTCACGGCCTTCGCCTTCGGCCTCGCCGTGGTGGGCTGGATGGCGCCGGGGCTGATGAAGAGCGCTGGCCTCGAGGTCGGCCGAGCGCTCGCGGCCGCGCTGCCGGGCGGCGCGGTCGCGCTCCTCGCGTCACTCCCGCTCTTCCTCTTCCGGGACGAGCGCAAAGGGCCCGTGCTTCCCTGGGACGACGCGGCACGCATCGACTGGGGCATCATCATGCTCTTCGGCGGCGGCATCGCCCTGGGCACGCAGATGTTCGCGACGGGTCTCGCGGCCGTGCTCGCTCAGGGCTTCGTCGCGGCCACGGGCGTCGAGGGCGTCTGGACGCTCACCGCGCTCGTCACGGTCTTCACGATCTTCTTCACCGAGGTCTGCAGCAACACCGCGAGCGCGAACATGCTCGTGCCCCTCGTGCTGGCCATCTGCGTCGAGCTCGGCGTGGACCCGACGGCGCCGGCCCTCGGCGTGGGTCTCGCCGCGAGCTGCGCCTTCATGTTGCCCATCGCGACGGGGCCCAACGCCATCGTCTTCAGTACGGGTCTCGTGCCCCTGCCCACGATGATGCGGAAGGGCGCCGTGCTGAACCTCCTCGGCGCGCTCCTCATCGTCGGGCTGCTGCGAGTGCTCGTCCCGCTCGCATACTAGTCGATCTGCCCCGTTTCTCCGCTGTCGAGAATTGCAGGCTTCGGCTCCGCGTCGGGCAGGCTGCCAGGGTGAGCGCCGTACCTTCGAGTCCCGGCACCGTCTTCGCGGAGCCACCGCCCCTCCCGGCCAGCGACGGCTCCATGCTGGCGCGTGCCGCGCACGCCCTCGCGCGCGAGGGAAAGCAGCCCGACGCGTTGCCCGAGCGCGCGCTTCGCCACTACGGCGAGGGCCTTCGCCAATACCTCGTCGTCCGCGTCGGCGATCCCGACCGGGGCGCGGCGCTCTTCGAGCAGCTCCGGCAGCAGATCAGCGCGCGCGGCGCCGACGCGCTCCAGGCGGCCCCGGGCCTTCGCGCGCGCCTCTACGAGCACGCGCGCCGCCT
>ERZ1740059.696-NODE-696-length-17319-cov-10.189875_pt1 | contig 17319 bp, 12 predicted proteins | sample MGYA00581744_ERZ1740059 | MGnify/ENA primary metagenome ERZ1740059 (study PRJEB43018, sample SAMN04849738) | marine metagenome | isolation source: floating plastic debris | place: Pacific Ocean | collected 2008-08-28 | study: EMG produced TPA metagenomics... | reverse complement strand
GGGGAGATGGGGGGATGGGGAGATGGGGGGATGGGGAGATGGGGGGATGGGGAGATGGGGTAGAAGTTTCTATATTGTCTTCTTGTGCTTTAATTTCTTGTAAATATTTCTCGACGGTGGTGAATTCAAATTCGGGGCAGAAAGGAGAACTTTGCCAGCGTCGAGCAACCTCGAGCATATCACGGGTTGGGCCGCCGCCGTGGTCGCCGACACCGGGGAGCCAGAGGTAATTTTGTAAACCCGTTTGTTTTTCCCAGGCAATGGCGTATTCCACCATTTTTACCGGATCGATACCTTCACCGATGGGTGCTGACATTAAACTAAAAATTTCGCTACCATCTGGCGCGAGCCACCAAAAAGCACCGTGAGGAAATTTAGTAGTATCGTTCCACATCAGCTTTTGAGTGACGAAATATTCAACAGAAGCCGATACTAGAAATTGGGGTAAAGTCCAACAAAAACCAAAGCTATCGGGAACCCATACCACCGTAGAAAGTTGGCCAAACTTTTCTTGTACATAACGTTGACCATATAATAATTGACGAACAATCGACTCACCAGAAATTATATTTAATTCCGGCTCTACCCAAAAACCACCAACAACTTCCCAACGTTTCTCTTCAACAGCTTTTTTTATCTGTTCAAATAAATCGGGACAATTTTCTTCCACCCAAGCATAAAGCGCTGGTGTGGAATGAGAAAAAATTAACTCCTCGAAATCCTCTTGTAACTTTAAAACCGAAGTAAAAGTGCGTTTCGCAGCTTCCCAAGTTTCACTCACTGGCCACAACCACGCCATGTCCAAATGCGCATGACCCACAAGATAGATTTTGGATTTTGGATTTTGGATTTTGGATTGAAGATTATCTTGTAAATAAACAAGTGACTTATCGATCGCTTGCTTTATATCTTTCTGTGCTTCCTCTACATCGAGAAAATCAATTTCCTCAGCAACTTCCTTTACCAACCCTGCAACAAGATCCAACTCCGGGGTTGCAAAAGCTTCACAATAACGCTGGGCAATCGCCAATTCCGTAGCGACAAAACCGGGATAAATTTGATTACCACCAGCTTCATACAGGCATCTCGAACTTACCAAAGCACCATTATCATGTGCTGGACTTACCAAACGCAAAGCAACAGTAAATTCTTCACCTAGAGTTGCTGACTGAGTTAATAACACTCGTTGCGAAAAATCAAATAAATCACCATTCCCTACCAAATAACCATTAATATAGATTTGAGCGGAATCTGCCCACCAAACTAAAGCCAATCGCAAACACAAACCTTCGAGGGGATAACCTTGTAAATCCTCGGGAATAACTAATTTTTGTGCCAACCAAAGCACACAACAGCCCTTTTCCCAAGCAATATGTCCTTTGGCGTTCAACTGTGTAGTATCCCAACGAGAAAAATCTGACGCGAAAACCTCTGCCACACTCATATCACCTGAAAAACAGCGCCAACTTGAGCGAACATCTATCTCAGAGAAAGCACGTAGCTTTTCAATAGTTTGCGAAATTAAGTTTGTATTAGATTCAGATATCGGGTTAGTCATATTTCCGCTAAAATCAGGTGAAAACCTCTATAGGCTCAATAGTAGAAGAATCTGAAAAAAAGGATACAGATAAATATTCACGAATTGTGTACCATAATCATTTTTTATTGTTTTATCGGATTGGATTAAATAAGTATGTGTAAATACAATTCAACCTACAGCAATAAAATAAATATGGACGCAAACTCGAATTATTACCTTTAACCTTTAACCTTTAACCTTTAACCTTTAACCAATAACCATGTCTTCTGGTTCCAAAGGACGTTATCAAAGTAGACTATTTAACTTCTTTCACAAACAATCCCGGCGCTTTAACGAGAGATTCGGACGCTCTTTACGACAATTACAAGTTGCCACAAGTTGGTCGTTAGAAGCACTTTCTAAATCAATATATTTACTGTTACAAAAAGCTATTGATTCTGCAGGAACTCAACTGAGTGCGGCAGCGGAATCATCTCACTTACAACTGCAAGCTTCAGTGTCTCCTTTGGCTTCTGATACTGCAATTGTAAGAGTAATTGAAAATGTAGAAAACACTAAAAAAAATAATCAAATTAGCGGTGAATTTACCTCTAAAAAAATTCAAGGAATTGCTTCACAACTGTATAGTAAAAGTTTGGTATTTGTAACCAGTGAAAACGAAATTATTGACGTTTTAACTCCATCGCAACAAAAAGCTTTAGAAAACAAAATAATTACTGAAGTTGCTAATTATTGGTGTTCCTGGCGATTATCTCCTCGGAAGCAAGAAAGAAAATTATTATCGAGAGTGAATGGTTTAGTTAAAAGGTTATTACCTAGCAATATTGATCGCACTAAAGCACTTACTCCAGGAGATACAGTAGTAAAAAGAGAATACAAGCACTTACAAATTAATCCAAGAACTTTAGCATCTTTAGATATTGCAGTTGCGAAATTAGAGACAAATGCTTTAGCTCCTGTATCCCGCGCTCAGCTTGTATTGCGGCAGCGTGGGGGCGAAATAATTAAAGTAGTAAAAACTCAATTTAATATCTTTTTATATGGCGATAAGCAAAGCGTCAGCAAAACTGCGTATCCACAAGTAACTGTTAGCAAAAAACAGGTGGTATCTGATAGTTATTTAGAAACGCAGAAGTTAAAAATTAAAGCTTTAATTTCAGCAGCACTTAATTACTTTTACGGAAATCCTCAAGATAAAAAGCTCAAACAAACTCCACCAACACGTTATTTTTCGGCGACTAAATCAAAAGCTTCTCAGTTACAATGCGAACAATCTAAAGATGATTGGTTAACTTTGGATGATTTGACTGGCAGCACCCGGCTTAACCCTTCTATAGGGGTAGAAAATCCCGAACAAAAACTATTTGGTGGTTTCCAAATCCCCAATTGGCGTACTTTACAACTTAAGGAAAAAGCCGGATTACAGAAACCACAAAAATCCACTTCCAAATTACAAAATCAAAACAGAAAAGAAATTACTCAAACCCAAACTCGTGAATCAACACAAGTCGAAGCTAAACCGGAATGGATAGAAACCAAAGCAGAAATTGTTGGCTATCAAAAGCATCCCTTAGAGCAAATTTTGGCATGGATTGACAGCGCAATGTTAAAAGTAGAACAGGTATTTATCAAAGTCGCAAATGCTTTAGGCCAGTTGTGGAGGAAGTGAAGGGTTCCCATAAGAATTTTTTTCTTCTAAAAAATTCTTATGGGTGCCCGTGATGGAAAATCTTTGAAGTTGGAAGATTTAGGAGTTACGATTTATACATTAATTGTACGAGTTTGCGCTTAATAGCCCCAGCCTTCCAGGCTGCGGGCTATCGTAAAAAAGCCTACCTGCGTAGCCCCCTAGGATCCCATCTTTATACAGAAACGGTATTATGAGTTTGGAATTATGACATCGCTCCTGATAATTGATAATTGATCGTTGATAATTGATTCATCGTTGTTCGACTCCTCCAACAACTGGTTTAACTCCTCCTGCATCATCGGAAAATGGATCGGTTCCACCACTCCAGTTAAAATCACTGATGCGGAAGCTGATACCGCCTAATTCCAGTACGGGATTGTAACGTAGAGTAATACCGTAGGTACGGCGGCTGTATTCTAAAATATAGTCGGTACTGAGGCGTTCGTTGTTATCTAAGTTGATGGATGTTTGAAATCCCAGACGAAATGGCCCGTAAAGTTGTTGAGTAATACCCGCGTTTAAGATTTTGTTATCGACGTAGCGATCGAATAGAAAGGGCGATAATCCATCGTTGGTACCTTGTGAATAACTAACATTAAAGCCGGTATAATCTAAAAATTGTTTGGAGAAATTACCGAATTGTCCTTGTAATCCGATTGTACCTGTGAGGGTATTTTGGTTATCGCCATTGCTGTAATAGCTACCTGTTCCGGTTACTGAACCAAATGCTTGTACGTAGGGTACCACGGAATTAGCTGTATATTTTAATCCTTCACCCTTAGTCGGCGCAAGGGGTTTACCCTGCCAAAGCGTGATACCGCCACCTATGGTAGCACTGGCTTGCAAGCGTCCTAAGGAAATTCGGTTATTGGTTCGATTTATATCTAATAAATCAAGACGATCGCTGTTGGCACTGATTTGTTGAGCGCCTGCTTGATAATTCAGGTTTAAACCTGTTTTACCTAAAGGTATATTTGGGGAAGTTATTACTCCACCAAAGCTGCTTTGTACTGTTTGGAAACCAAGAGTACCATTGAAGAGACGATCGCGATAGCTATATTCTAATGTTGCTCTGTGGGGGTTTCTCGCATCGCCGAGTAACTGGTTGAGTCGCACACTTCCACGCAGGTTGTCTTCTAAATCGTTTAAGTCGAGAGTTGTTAAAGATGTGGATGCTCGAACTTGCGATCGCGGGCTTAAGGTAGCGTTAAGACTTGATTTTAAACCGAATAGGGATGGAAAGTTTCCAGTACCATCTTCTACCGCACTTTGAGCAAAAAATTGGGGTGTAACTTTCCAGGTAACTTGTGATGTATTTACAGGTACAAAGGAACGCTCTAAGAATAAGCCACCACGCTCGTCTCCATCGAAGCCGAAGGAAATCGGCGCGGGATTAGCATCCCTCTCGGTGCGATCGATTGTCCTTGTATAGCCCGGAATACCTAAAGTTAAACCGCGATCGAAAACTAAACGCGGTTTTCTTAATCTTAATTTATCTTGTCGAGGGGAAATTTGATTTAAAGTAACTGAGCTTGCACGTAACTCTAATTCTGGAGGAGAAAATGGATCGTTGGTAATGCGGACATCTTTTGCTTCCCATCCTCTAGGATAAAAGTCTACTCGTGCAGCTTCAAATCGCATCCGCCGAACTTCACCCCCTTGTTGCCCTGATGGTAAACTTCGAGCATCTCTACCACCTAAAAGAACGTTGATTTCTCCAGGGCTGCCGACATTAGTTAGGGGTTGATTTCTTCTAATTCTATCGCTAGGAGGACGACGAGATACACCACCTGCTGCTACATCGGGAGAGGAAAAAGATAAATCTTCTTGGGCTTGGGCTATGTTAACTTCGCCGCTGCCCTGTTCTAAATCTCCAGTGTCTTGAATAAAATTATATGTAAATCGCTGTCCTCTTAAAACTTGTTCGCCTCGGGTGACTGCAACATCTCCTTCACCAACAGCAATTAAATTATCTATATTTACCTGTAAACTATCGGCATCGACTACAGATCCATCAAATCTGACTACCACATTACCGTCAGCCGTAACAACCCGACGATTTTCGTCGTAAGTCTGCCTATCTGCAATAATTTCAATAACTCTTCTTGTTTCGGTTGGCTTTGGCGATTGTTGGGTTGGCGGAGTGTTTGTGTTTTGTGGTTGCGGTATAGTTATAGTTCGTTGTTGAGCTTGTTTCTCAGAACGGGATTTAAATTCTATTGTCGCCGGGGCTTTTGTAGAGTTCGTATTTTGGGAGTAAAATTCTATTTTTGTCGGTTTTTGCCTTTCCTGGGGAGTTCTTTTCTGATTCGCAAGCTTACGGGATTTCTTAACTAGTCTTTTAGTAACAGATTCCGCTTTAGTTTGAGATAAATTCTTACTTTTGCTTACTGTTTGAGTCAAGCTCACAGCTTCAAAATGATTTACACCCTCCGATGGTGCTCCCTCCTTCTCTAATGGATAAGCAACATTAAAATTTTCTTTTGGAGGAGCGGTTTTTTTCGTTACACCAGGGGATGAGAATTCTGCCGGGAGAACGATTTCCGGTTCGCTAGTTTGTGATAGTTTCTGGGTTTTCTTAAAATAAGATTCCCATGGGGAAGAATTATCTCTCCGCTTAAAAGTCTTTTCCGGTTTAGAAGAGTCTTGGGGTAAAGTACTAATTTTTGTCGTACTAAGATTACCCGTAGAGACATCCGCTAGGGCTTTTCGTTGGACAACATTTGGTTGTTCGGGCGGCAGAACTGGATGAAGCATATTTTCGCACTGTATAAGCCAACAAACAGTCTTTAAGCAAGCTAAAGAACAGTCAATAAACAAGTCAGAAGCATGAAACAAAATTAAGCAACATAAGTTCCAACTGTAGCCTTCTACTTAGCCTGGGAGCAGATTCCGCCCAAAAAAGGACATTTGTCGAAAGAAAATAAAGGCGAGTTATCTTCCGACATATCCTTGGCGCGAACAATAAATATCCTGTTATACAAAACGGTTCTCCGAAGCTATTCACTTTTATGTAAAGCGACATTGCTTCAAACATTACCGTCAGTTTAATATCCGCAGTTCCCTCGCGATCGCTGAACGCAGAAAATAATTTTTTATCAATACATTGCAGCGATTATGGAAGGAATTAAGTATAATTACTCAAAATCACTACGTCCAGGGTTACGAGCTGGGTCATTTGACAAAAATCCGAAGATAAATGTAGCTAAAAACAACCCAACAACTATATAAACAACGATTTTTAAAGTCAGCATAGCAATTTCTCCAGAGGGCTAGTCACAAAAGTTATTTTTAGTATCTGCTTTTGCAGAAAAGATAACTTCTTTATATTACCCAAAATAGCCCCATTTTTGGAGAACAAAAATGATAGATGTGCGAATGGGCGTATCCTTAGCTCGAGGTTTGTGCTAGTAGTAGGCTAATATATTGGTTTTCGACGTTGATTCCAAGAAATATGTTTCGAGGAGTATCTATTAAAGTAAGAGGTAAGAGGTAAGAGGTAAAAAATTAGTCTTTTCTCCCCGTCTCCTCGTTACCTCAGAAATTATCTCTAAAATTCCCAAAAATTGCTGTGTTAATGAATACTTGTTGTCAATTTAATCAACTAGTTTTTTGGCGATTGAATCAGTAAAATTGACTAATTCCCGATCTCCAATACGACTTTTAACAACTTTTGCTGGAGTACCCACAGCTACGGAATAAGGAGGAATATCTTTTGTTACCACCGATCCGGCACCAATAACACAACCTTTACCGATGGTGACTCCATCTGTTATTGTTACGCCATGTCCAAGCCAACAGTCATCTTCTATAACAATTCCTTTGCGAGTAATGCCTTGTTTCGCAATATACTTAACCGGGTCTGTAAAATTATGATTGTTAGCAAATATTCCACTATGGGCTGCAATTAAACAACCTTTACCTATTTTGATATTTCCTGGTCCAGCAATACAAACATAAGGACCGATAAATGTGTCTGATTCAATTTTTATGTAAGTATCATTTAATGCTCTAATATCAACACCGTGTTGAATTTGCACTCCATCGCCAATAGAAATTTTATTTTTAGGATGTCCGATGGCATTTATATTTGAGCCTCGTAATATTTGCACTCCATTGCCAATTTCTATCTTAGGAGTATTGATAAATTCAACGCTGTCTTGTATATAAACGTCTTTACCCAAACCCGCAAAGATACTGCGATAAAAAAAAGTTCGCAATTTGGAACCTATTACTTTTGTGGGAATATTCGCCAGCATTACAGTTAAAACTGTTTCTTGCAATCGCTTCCACTTTGATACAGCTTTTTTACTACTCATGACTATACTTCCTTAATCAAAATTTAAAGTATCTATTCAGTTGCGTGAAATAATTTCTAAGTCTGTGGGATTTATAGATTCTTCGGGAAGGCGAGTTTTGATAACTCGTGCTGGTGTACCAACAGCGATTGAATAAGGAGGAATGTCTTTGGTAACAACCGCACCCGCACCGATGACACTACCTTTACCAATAGTTACTCCATCTATTACTGTAACTGTGTGTCCTAACCAGCAATCATCTTCGATGGTAATTCCTTTACAAGTAACCCCTTGGTCGGCAATATATTTTAATGGGTCTGCATAGTTATGGCTGTTTGCAAATATTCCACTGTGAGCTGCAATTAAACAGCGTTTACCAATTTTGACGTTTCCTGGTCCTGCAACACAAGCTCCTACACCAATAAATGTACCTTTGTCAATATATATTTGGGTATTATCTAAAGCACCAATATCAACGTTGCGTTCGATCGCAACTCCTTCTTCTAAAATGATTTTATTATTTTGATGTCCTAAAGCATCCATACGAACTCCTTTGAAAAGATGCACTCCCGAGCCAAGTTTTATATTAGAAGCTCCTAGTAATTCAACTCCATTTTGTATATAGATTGACTTACCCATGTTCGCCAATATACTTCGATATATCAGGTTTCTTAATTTTGGTCCTAAAGCAATAGTAGGCAAGTCTCCGAGTAAGCCTGTAACTAAAACTTCTTGAAAGCGTTTGAATTTTGAGTTAGATTTTTTCACGATCGCCTCAGTCAGGTTTATTTTGTAGTTGAGAATAAAGTGTAATTATTTTTTACTATTTATTAGTCTGTTTGACAATTTCAGGACTTAGTTAATTGGCATATTTTGTAGGGGCATGTGACGGGAACCCATTAATTTTTTTTATCAGAAAAATTTTTAATGGGAAGTGACACTTAATTAAATTCTTAAGGTGGTAATAAGGGTTGTGGTGTCACGTACCACTTTCTACTTGTGACAATATCGTAAGTCCTAAATTTCATATATACTAATTCATGTTTAATGATTATTATCCGAGGAAATAAAATAATTATTTGGATGAAAATATCAAAGCTACTTACTTGGTATATATATAAGTACCATGCAAATAAATATTTATCTTGAAAATGTATAAATATCTGGTGATTTATACAAAACTAATTCAGATAATATTTATGCATATAAAAATCACCAATTTATTTGGCTTTAATGTTTTATATATAAGTCAGTTTTATTCAAAGTTATATAGTGAATGAAACATAATTTATATCTATATCATGAAGCCATATATGTTTTAAAAGCCTTATACAATTGACATTTTAACCGTTAGGTTATAATTTTATAAGATAAAATTTGCTATACCAAAAATACTAATTTGGTTATAAAGTGAGATAATTTCCGGATAATTACTTGTAGGGGAGCATCCCAATTTTGCAAAAATAAAATTTGTAATGGGAGCGTCTCGCTCCCTAGTGCCAGTGAGCGAGCAAGATGCTCGCACTACCGAAAAAATAAATTTACACATTTGGGATACTCCCACTTGTAGAAATATCTCCGTTCGTACTTTTAGGTTATTTAACTATAAGTATTTTTAAACAAATATGATTTTCAATTTATAAGTAAGTATTCAAAAATATTCTTTCATTAAAAAATACCACCCTGAGAATAATTTAGCGATCGGACTTAGAAGAAATTATTTTTGCAGAATAAAATTAACTCCCAACGATTATATCGAATTGAGTGCAGCCAATTTTGAGAAAATGCTGCCTTGCTCTTACTTCTTATTAACCTAACTTATAGCTCAACTTTGTGATTTTGCCATAATCCAAATTTCAATCAATAATTTCTATATTTACGTATAACATATATCTTTTTTTTCTACAGAATAATCAAACTTACTTTAATATAGTGCCTTATTTATAAAGTTTTGATTAAGCAACCAATGACTATACTTACATATACTGAAATATAGACCAAAAAACATAAATTAAAATTATGACTATAAAAAAATAGGACGGAGGTTTGAAATACTCCAATCCTCCTTACTCCTGGCATAAGCTTCAAACAAGTATTTTGTATAAAAAAAATGCAATGCCAGAAATAAATAGTGAATATAGGCTATTTTTGGGGCAAGACTAAGTTGAGAGAGTCTATTTTTAATTGAACCCGTAAATATCTCTGTATATTACTGTCATCCATTCTATTATTGTTTATCAAACTTCCACTGGTAATGGTTCTATAAACTGATGCTTTTTTCTCCAACTTTGAGGAGGTATATCGTGATGTTGGCGAAATTGTCGGGAAAAATGACAAGTATTTTGATAACCAACAGTGGTAGCAATTTCTTCGATATTTTGGCTAGTATTCTTGAGTAAATAACGTGCAGCCACCATACGACGCTTGACAATCCAACTATTAACCGTTTCTCCAGTTATTTTTGCCACTCTATTAGTTAGATAAGCCGCAGAGTAACCAACAGCTTCAGCTACATGGCTCAAGGTGATTCCCTTATGATAATTAGCCTCAATAAAATCAAAAACTTCTTGTAACTGAGGAACAACAGGGAATATAGATTCCTCTTCCTTCGGTCGCGGTTTTGAGATACTATCATAGTTAGCACAGCAATAACTAAGAAAAGCCTGCTTTTTCTCCAATCGAATGGCGATCGCTTTTAACAATTGTTCTAATGTGACGGGTTTAGCGATATAGTCATCAGCACCAGACTCCATTCCACGACGAAAATCTTCTTTAGTGCCTCTGCCGGTAAGAAAAATAAATGGAATAATTGCTGCTAGGGGATTTTGGCGCAACTTTTCTAAAACAGTGTAGCCATCAATATCAGGCATCAATATATCACAAATGATTAAATCGGGTAAATGAGAAAGAGCTTGTTGAATTCCCGTAGTGCCATCACTAGCGCTTATGGTTTCAAAACCTTCTGTCTCAAGGCCGTCTATATACATATTAAGGGTACGAGTATCATCTTCAATTACCAGAATTTTTGTTGGGACTGCTTGCGTCATGATTAATTAATATAAGTTAGGATCGGAGCTTGGAAGTTTATGCCGAGTTCAAAAAGACATTATTTTTTGGTTATATAGTTGATTAGTAATAAAAAAGATTCATGGTTTAGTAATAAAAGAGTTTGTTGTGAAACATATAGGTTTTACAATTTAATTATTTGTTGATGGAACTTTAAGAATAAAAGTAGTTCCGGTACCAACTTTACTTGACAAGGAAATTTCACATCCATGTAAATCTGCAAGAGTTTTCACAATCGATAAACCCAGTCCAGTACCAGGTATATTATCAATATTGGTACCTCGATAAAATGGCTCAAATATTTGTTCTCGATCTACTGCTGGAATACCAATTCCTTTATCTTTAATTTGAAAAATCACATGATTATCTCCACATATAAGTTTCAAATCTACAGCGTTACTGCCTACAGAGTATTTAATCGCGTTAGAAAGTAAGTTAGTTAAGATGTGCTGTAATAATTTAGGGTCAACATTTTTTGTCGAACATTCACCCCCACTAATAAAGTTAATTGCATTTTGCTTACCTTCTGCCAAGTATATTTGTGCTATGATACCTTGACAAAATTGATTCAAATCAAGCTCTCTTGGCTCGCACTTTAATCTATCAGCTTCAGCCTTACCAAATAACAAAATTTCATCAAGCAATTCGCTGATTTGTTCCACGGCATCTTGAATCAAATCCAGATAAGAATGGTTTTTCTCCTTACTCCATTGATGAATATTACGTCTGAGTAAGTCAGATGAAAAAGAAACAACATTGAGTGGAGTACGGAATTGATGACAAAGCATCGAAACAAAGCGCTGTCTAAGTTCGCTTAATCTTCTTGCTTGTTCTAATGCTTGTCGAAGTTCCGATTCGGCTTGCTTATCATCCTTTAACTCTAGCAAAATATAAGTCTCGGAATCAGAAACAGTCGGAAATTCCCAAATTTGTACCTGACTCTCAAAGGGAGCTTTAGCTTCACTACAGTTTCTCGAAATTTTCACATCTGCCGGAAGATCCCATATATCAATGAATTTTTGATTGTAGTAGAGTATTTCTCCTTCAATGTTGATTGCAAGTATGCCATTTGCAGTAGAGTCTAAGGTTGAATTCAGCAAGGAAAGAGAAGTTCTTAATTCATTATCTTTTTTCTGATATTCAACAATTTTTTCCTCCAAGCCATTTTGAATGTTTGGAGATTTTTTATTTTTAGGAGTTTGTTGCAGTTGAAAGTCTTGCAATTCCTTACTTTGGTCGCAAGCATAACCACAGCATACAAGATTTCCTTCCAATTCTTCCAGAACAAAGGTGATTTCAACAGGTAAAGTATTACCTGTTTTCTTGCGATACCAAGTTTTAAAGTTTATAGAACCCTGCTGCTTAAGTAATTTCCACTGCTCGCTCCATTTCTCTGGTTCCCAATTTGTATCTACTTCTTGCAATGTCATTGAAAGTATTTCTTTTCTGGAGTAGCCAAGAAGCGAATAAGTTGCATCGTTAACGTACAGAAACTGAGCATTCTCTTCTACGCAGAAAGCAGCATAAGGAGCGCGATTAATCAGTTTTTGAGCTACTTTCAACTGGAACTTTAGTTCTAATCCAAATTTAGACTTGGGTTCAACGATCATAATATTGTTAAAAGTTATATGCTGCTTGTGCTTGCTTGATAATCAATCGGATTCATATAGCCATCTATTGGCAATTATGAGTACCGATTACTGTGGTTATACCAATTCTGTATGAGGCTGCGCTAAATCGCTCTCAGCCGGCGAAGGCTGGAGCTACACTTATGAAGCCCACCTGCGTGGACTAAATTAAGCGCGTCTTTATAAAGAAATGGTATTACTTCAGAGTTATTGTTTAAAAACTGCTTCTGACATAGATAAGCACTTTTGCCTAGTTCTTAGGAGAAAAGTTACTTTCCAATAAATCTGACATATACCTTCACTTAAAATAACTTATCAAAAAAACGCAAAAATTAATATATATTTACACAAAAAAATTTTTAATTCAACAAACTTAAATAAACCTTAAGATGTAAAAAAATATACTAATTTTGATAGTAAGGAATAATTTTGTAATCAAAAAGACCGCACCTTTGCAAATCCTATGAATTTATTATGAATCATAATAACTAATCTTCTAAAGATAATTGAGACAAGTTAAAGGAGTCTTACCTGCTGGTAGTATTACTATTTGTGATGTTACTAAGCGTGCGTTTATTATTGCCTTTCATAAAAGCCATAGGAAAACCAAATGCAGAGTATATAACTATGGCGGTGTGTTCTAGTATTTTATCAATTATAGTCTTAGATGCTACACTTATGTGTAGTTATGCTAGTTTTACTTAGGGGAGATATCTAATTCATAACTACTAACTCCTAACTTACAGGAATAGCCGCGATTGTCACAAGACACAGATAGTGCCGTACCCTCCGCAGCCTTATTATTACCTTAAAAATCAATCAAAAGCTCGCGTGCCACTACAAAAAAAATGTGCCAGTTCTAGCCATTCCTAACTTAATTAACTTATATAAAATCTATGTAAATGCAGATTCTAATTTATTCTTATAATTACCATCCAGAGCCTATCGGAATTGCGCCTTTGATGACTGAACTTGCAGAGGGTTTGGTGAAGCGAGGGCATCAGGTACGGGTAATTACGGGTATGCCTAATTATCCCCAGCGGGAGATTTATGAGGAATACCAAGGTAAGTGGTATATTACAGAAGAGAGAAATGGCGTAACTATTCAACGTTGTTATTTAAGAATTAAATCTAAGCCGAATTTAATTGATAGATTATTATTAGAATTAAGCTTTGTATTTACAAGTTTTCCGCAAGCTCTTAATGGTTGGCGACCTGATGTTATTCTCTTAACTGTTCCACCTTTATTAGTTTCACTACCTGCTACTTTATTGGGTTGGTTTTATCATTGTCCGGTAGTGTTGAATGTACAAGATATTTTACCAGAAGCTGCAATACGAACTGGATTGTTACAAAACAAATTCATGATTCGCGCTTTGGAAGCATTAGAGAAATTTTCTTATAAAAAAGCTCACACTATCAGCGTGATTGCTGATGGCTTTGTGAAGAATTTAATTAATAAAAATGTCCCAATTAATAAAATTGCTTGCATTCCGAATTGGGTGGATGTAAATTTTATTCGTCCTTTGCCAAAAAAAGCTAAAAATTGGAAGAATATTCATCAACTGAATGATAAATTTGTGGTGCTTTATTCGGGAAATATTGCCCTGACTCAAGGCTTAGAAATGGTAATTGAAACAGCAGCATCTTTAGGTCATATTCCGGAAATTTATTTTGTCATTGCTGGCGAATCAAAAGCTTTAAAAAGGTTACAAAAATATTGTTTAGCTTGTGGTGCGAATAATGTTTTATTACTACCTTTACAACCACGAGAAAAATTACCAGAAATGTTAGCGGCTGCTGATATCGGTTTAGTGGTACAAAAACGCAATGTTATTTCCTTTAATATGCCTTCTAAAATACCACTGTTGTTAGCTTCCGGTAGTCCAATTATTGCTTCTGTTCCCCTTTCCGGTACAGCAGCACGTGCAGTTAGACAAAGCGGTGGTGGTGTAGTTATTTCACCAGAATCACCCCAAGATTTAGCTGCTGCAATTATGAGTTTATATAGTAATCCTGTAAAAGCTGCAAAATTTAGTCAGAAAGCGAGAAATTTTGCGGTAGAACACTATTCTTTTGAACAAGCATTGATGGCTTACGAAGCTGTTTTTTATCAAGCTATTTATCGCAATATACCTCGTGTTTTACCCGCAATAGAAAAGGAGTTGGGAGTTAAGAGTTAAGGGATAGTTTCTATAGTGAAACTTGTCGCGCGAAAAGATAGATAATAATTAGTTTGCGAGTATTGCTGAAGCTATTAAAGTTGCGTTGATTAGAGATGCATATTTTTTTGAGTTTATCTCTAACAATGCTGCACTCTTAGCCTGTCGAGGTACGCGGGAAAAATTATCGTTATGACATAGTAAAATACAGTTTCGATGAAAAAATCATTAGTAAGTATAATATTTACCGTTTCCACTTCTCTGTCTATAAGTATACTAAGTCTGTTGAATCGGAAGCTATGACGGCTAGTTGCTGCTAATACCTGATTGTGAAGATGTCTGGTTTTGATAAAAGCAAACATCTTCATATAAAAAGTGAGTGTCTTGTTATACAATATTTTTGATAAATGGCTCTTTCCAATTTTCACAAAGAGTTTCAATATACAGAACTATTCTCAGGAGATTAGTTTAGGCATGATAGGAACGAATTCATTAGGGGCATGAAACGAGAAAAAATAATTACAGCTTATACTCTTTGTGCTTTTGGCTTAGAGTCATTTTTGCTTGTGAAATATCAGCCTCTACTTTATCTCCATCTGAATAGTGCTCAAGAGTAACACTTGATACTAGCGGAGAAATTGATGACATTTCGTTTAAGTACTCTACCCTTGATTACAACTACTGCGGCGTTATTGAGTTTGGGACTAAATTCTCAAAAAGCTAACGCTCAAAACTTTCCATTGGAAACTACCTACTCTACTGAAGTTACTCTTACCGAATTGGGCAATAACTTTTTTCGAGCAGATGTTCAAGGTAGCAGCCCTGATGCTCCCTACGGGCTGACTGACTTTGAGATTAGCAACAGTTATGCAAAGCTAAATCCGGATATCGGCGAGTTTGTATTCGATCCAGATCCGACTAAGTTGGATAGTGGAGATTTGAATGTAGAAGGTTTACCAAAAGGAATACTTACTTTATCTGGGAATGGAAGTGATAAACTTTTTGGGGAGCTTATTGGTAGCACCACAATCGACTTTGAAAAAGGTGTTGGTTCTGGTTCTTCTATCCTCAAAGTTGTTGGTGGTGAAGGTAGGTTTAATGGTGCAACTGGTATTTTGAATGTATCAGAAAATGATATAGTCAATCCAGATGGTTCTATTAACCCGCGATATACCACAAGTGGTTCTTTCCAAGTTGCACAAACAATTCCCGAACCTAGAAATACTAAGACAATTCTTGGAATGGGAATAATTGGTGCTGGTTTATTGTTACATCAACGTCGGAAAACATTCAGCCGAAACTTATCTAAACATAATCTATAATCTATAACTTAATAGTGCAGGTATAAAACCTGCACTAAATATAATGAATCATTTGTCAACTATCGAAAGGATTAATATCTTCTGAAGGAAATTTAACTAATCTCGCGGAATTCCCCACCGTCTTTTACGGTGGGGATGGATAGCGAGACAATAATTTGTGATAAAATGAAATTGGTTGTTGACCCGCCTGACTGACTAAAAGGCTACCTGTATGGTGTAAAAGTACTAGCACAGTTCAGGGAAGAGATAAGCCAAGCTGGTAGGCTATTGCTGTAATTCCAAGGTAAATCTGTCGTAAATAAATATACTTCTGCGGAAGGCGGATGTCTGCCTGTGGACGCTGAATAAGACCAAAATTAGCTTGCTGATTGAGGCATCGGCGGATGAGACGGGAAATCCCGAGGACGAATAAAACCGTCCCTGAATGAACTGAGAGTTGGAAGCCCCAACCTCAGCGAAGCAGGTTGGGGTACTTCACATATACAGACCTTTAGCTTTAGTTATTCCTAACTCCTCATTATCAACGATCAATTATCAATTATCGAGACATTTGGGTCAAAAACCCCACTGTCTCTTGGCGTGCTAGTAATTGGTTGGGGAGTCACTGCGTTGCGGAGCGGAACTCCGTTGTAACAAGTGACGTGTCAAAAACCCCATTCAATTACCTCTCCGGGATCTCTCTCACTCTTCATTTAGAATCGCCAATAACAAGTAAAATTTAATAGTTGTAGAGGCAATTAACAACTAACAACTAGCAACTAATATGACTGCAATTTCCCAACGATTTGAAGAATTAAGAAAATCGAATACTTGTGCTTTAATTCCGTTTATTACTGCGGGAGATCCTGATTTAGAAACGACTGAAGCAGCACTGAAAATTTTAGACCGAAATGGTGCTAGCTTTATTGAGTTAGGCGTTCCTTATTCCGATCCTTTAGCCGATGGCCCCGTAATTCAAGCTGCTGCTACTCGTGCTTTACAAAAAGGTACGAAGTTAGACTCGGTATGCCGGATGTTGAAAACATTAACTCCAGAATTACAAGCCCCGATTATTTTATTTACTTATTACAATCCCATTTTAAATTTAGGGGTTAAAGAGTTTTTAGCCAAAATTGCTGATGTTGGCGTTAAAGGGCTGGTAGTTCCCGATTTACCTTTGGAAGAATCCGCAAATTTGATACAGTCTGCCCAAGAATTTGGGATTGAACTTACTTTGCTCGTAGCTCCTACTAGCTCTAAAGAAAGAATCAGCGCGATCGCCAAATCTTCTCAGGGTTTTATCTACCTGGTAAGTGTAACCGGCGTTACCGGAATGCGTTCTGGTTTACAAGATCGCGTCAAGGATTTATTAGACGAATTACGAGGTGTTACTGATAAAGCAATTGGTATTGGTTTCGGGATTTCCAGCGGGGAACAAGCAGCTAGAGCCAAGAAATGGGGTGCTGATGCGGTAATCGATGGTAGTGCCTTGGTTAAGCGATTAGCAAATGGTACCCCCTCCGAAGGATTGCAAGCCCTAGAAGAACTCAGTAAAGAATTAAAAGCAGCTATTTCTAACGAACAATTAACATCTGTAGGGAAATAAGGTAATAGGTAATAGGTAATAGGTAATG
>ERZ1740059.695-NODE-695-length-17354-cov-4.094167_pt1 | contig 17354 bp, 14 predicted proteins | sample MGYA00581744_ERZ1740059 | MGnify/ENA primary metagenome ERZ1740059 (study PRJEB43018, sample SAMN04849738) | marine metagenome | isolation source: floating plastic debris | place: Pacific Ocean | collected 2008-08-28 | study: EMG produced TPA metagenomics assembly... | reverse complement strand
CCCGCGCCTAACCTGAGCCTCCACTTCGACATGGAGGTCAGAAATGTTCATCACTCAACGCGTGGCGCTGGCCGCGCTGCTGTGTGCGGCCACGTCTGCGCGCGCCGTCTTTATAAGCGAATTTCACTACGACAACGCCGGCGCCGACTCGGGCAACGGCACGAACATCGTCAACGCCCCGGCGCTGTCGCTGTTCTCGACGACCGATCCTACCGAGCGAGTCGTCATCGGCGACTTCACGTTCCAGCGGCTCGCGGGTGCGGACGGCGTCTTCGGCAACGGCGACGACCGTGTCTCGGGCCAGACCTCCGACGGTGCGATCGTCTCGACGCGCTCCGGTAGCCGGCTCGAGAGCACAGTTACCACATCGCTCGGCCCGGCGGCCGCCACCGGCAGGCCCGGCGAGATCTTCTCAGACGTCGACGTCTTCCACCTCAACAACTTCCAGCCGATCACGGCGGGCACGTTCGTCACCCTCACCGTCAAGCTCGCGGATTCCGGTACCGATCTCGGTTCGATCACCGAGGCGTTCATCGCCGACGAGCGGATCGACATCTCAGAGGTCGGCGTCGACCCGAGCCAGGCTGTTCAGTTCGCTCTCTTCGAGACGACCAACTCGAACACACAGCAGAACGCGGACCTGGTCTTCAGCCCGACAGACTTCGGAGCGCGGGCCGGACAGCCCAACACGCTGATCGCCCAGAACGGTCCGAACCGTTACGGATTCGACGCCAACGGCGACTTCTTCATCAGCTTCGTCGTCCCGCCGTCGATCAACGGCGGCAACGGCTCCTACGCCGTGTACCTGCAGGGCGTGTTCCGCGGTGACTACCAGATCGAGGTCGTGACCCAGGGGAACGGCGTCGTGCAGACCGGGCCGCAGAACGTGCTCATCGAGGCCGAGGGCGGCACGGTCGACTGGCTCGCAGTCGATGGGTCGGAGGTCAGCTTCGGCGGTTTCAACGCAGCAGCGCTCGGCTTCTCGGGTCTCACCGACAACGTCGGCATCGACGAGTTCATCCTCACCGAGGTGCTCGCCAACCTGCAGACGCTCTACCGCGACCAAGCCGGTCTCGACATCAGGTTCTCGCTCGACCCGGCCGACTTCGAGTTCGAGGAGTTCTCAACCGTCTTCGTCACGAGCGACTTTGACCCGACCGACCTGATCTTCGCATCCGACTACGGCGTCAGCGAGCGGTCCGATCCGTTCAACACCGATGCGGAGGACGAGGCCGTCGTGTTCACACCGGTCTACTCGACGCTCGGCTACAGCCCGACCCCGGACGATCTCGACGCGTTCATCGACTCGCTCACCAACGGCGTCGCACGCCGCGTGGGCGAACTGGTCGGTCTCCGCCTCACGCAAGAAAATGCCTTCGCCGACGCCGGCGGGCCGATCGACATCTTCAACGAAGAGTCGATCGCCTTCCCGTTCGTCGATCCCGCCGACCCGATGACGACCACGACCTTCGAGCTGCCGACCCAGAGCCGCGAGCTCGTCAACCAGATCGACGGCATCTTCGGTGTCGACGACACCGGCTTCTTCATCGGCGATCAGAACGCCGTCGGTCTGCTCTCGCTCTACCTCGATTAAGCGAGGCTGTCCGCGGACAACCCAACACCAAGACCGCGCCGCTCGAACGAGCGGCGCTTTCGTGCGCAGACCGGAAGCAGGCCTAGGCCGCGGGTTTCGAAGAGGGCTCGGACGACTTCTCGGTAGCCGTTGTCGGTTTCACCTCTGGCTCAGGCTTTGGTGCCGATCTCGCCCGCGCTCCATGCGCCTTGGTGGATTTCGTGGGCTTCGTTTCCGTGGACTTCGCCGCGGGCTTGGCAGTCGCGCGCTTCGCCGCTGTTGCCTTCGTGGAGGTCTTCGCTTTGTAAGCCGGCTTCTTCGCGGTCGACTTGCGGGTCGACGGCTTCTTGAGCGTCGCGTCATTCGACTCAAGCACTCGTACACGCTCGGCCAATGCGGCGAGTGAAGCCGTCGCCATCTCCAACTCATCGCGTGTCTCGCGTTCTACCTCCGCGCGCACGGCGCTCGCGATACGCTCAACGAGCGAATCGTCTCCGATTGCACCAAGGTCAGCCATCAAGCTCTCAAGCCGATCCGACTCCCGCCGCGCATCTGCACCCAGCCGCGTGCCGCGTTCTGCGAGCCCGTCGATCCGCTCGGCACCCTCGACGATCGCGTCCGCAAGGGTCGCGCGAGCCGCGTCGGTCTGCGATGTGAGCGACTCGATCTGTCCGCATAGCTCGACAACGCGCCGCACATCATCGGATGCGGCGGTCTTCGTGAGAGACGTACTCGCCGCGCGAAGCGACGACTCGGCAGTCCGTGCATCTTCAACACCGGACCGGATCGCGTCTTGGTGGAGCGCAACCGCTTGCTCGAGACTCGATGCGCTGGCTTCGACCACCGATGCCGCCTCGGACTTCAGTTCCGCGAGGGCGGCTTCCGCCAACTCGCGTGATTCGAGCCCCAACGCCCCGGCCGCCTCGCGCACGGCCCGCTCCGTTTCTGTGGCCGCCGTCGTTGCGAGCGAGAGATCGTCGAGTCGCTGCTCGACGGCCGCCGCCGCCGACTCGATCTTCGCCGCACCGGCCTCAGCCTCGGCGATGAGCCTCGCGGCGTGCTCTTCTGAACCCGCGGCGAGGGCGGCAGCCTTTGATTCGATCGAGCCGAGCAGCTGGCGCACAGGCTCGCGGAGCGCATCGAGCCTCGACTGCGCCCTCGCGACCGTTTCCTCGGCCTCCTCCGAAAGCTCGCCCGCTTTGCTGTCCAACCGCGCGATCGTTGCCTCACCGCGCGAACGCATCTGCTCAAGCCGATCCAGGAGCTCCCGTCTCGCCGACGCGGCACGCGCGGTCAGCTGATCCTCGGTGTCTTCGAACCGATCCATGGCGGCATCGACAATCGACCGAAGCCGCTGCTCGAACGCCTCGGCCCGTGCTTCAATGACCTGCTCGGCCTGCTGGCTCGCCTTGTGCAGATTTGTGGCCCGCCGGTCGACATCATCGAGCAGCTTCCGCGACGCGGCCATCCGCTCGTCGATGCCGGCGAGCACCTCGGCGGCGTGTTCGATGGTCTCACCGTTGCTGTCGATGAACCGGTCGAGCTGCTCGAGGATGATCGCGCCGGCCTCTGCACGCCGGGCGAGCAGCTCGCTCTCCTTCGTGGCGTTCTCGACCTCGGCGCGGAGCAGCGCGACGTACTCGTCGAACGCGAGCCGATCGATCACGCGCGGCGAGAGCACGATGTCCTGCGATACCGCGTCGAGCCGACGCTTTGGCACGGCGAGTCTCTCGGGTTGTCGTGCAGCCTCCGTCACGCGGTGCTCCCAGCTTGTCCCGATCGCCCGGCTCCGCCCGGGGCGTTCGATCGGCGCGGTCTCACCCGGAACGTCGGCCGAAACCGCCAGATCTGCCCACATTTGGCGGCTCGTGGAGCCGTCGCACGCATCGCTACACTCCCGATGTGGCCCGCCGACCCATCGATCCCAATGCCGACCCGCGTGAGCAGTGCCGCGACAAGTCACGCGGCCCGCGGCTGCAACGCATCCTCGCCGACGCCGGCGTCGCCGCCCGCCGAGTCTGCGAGCAGCTGATCGAAGATGGCAGGGTCGAGGTGAACGGCGCGATCATCGACTTCCTGCCGGCGTTCGCCGACCCTGATGCGGATCGCATCACCGTCGACGGCCGGCCCATCAAACGCAAGAGCCGCAAGCTCTATGTGATGCTCAACAAGCCGACGAACACGATCACGACGAGCGCCGATGAGCCCGAGTTCGATCGACGAACCGTGCTCCAGCTCGTCGATCACCCGGCGGCCGATCGCCTCTTCCCCGTCGGTCGGCTCGACTTCGATACCACGGGCCTCTTGCTGCTCACCAACGACGGCGACCTCGCCAACAAGCTCACGCACCCGCGCTTCGGCGTGCCCAAGACCTACCACGCCGTGGTCAAAGGCAAGCTGACCGACGACGACGCCCGGGCGATCGCCGATGGCATCTACCTCGCGGAACGCAAGGCCGGCAAGACGCTCGGCGCGACGCGGACCGCACGCGTCGATGTCAGCGTGTTCAAGCGCGATCGCGACCGGACCGTACTCGAACTGAAGCTGACCGAGGGCCGCAACCGCCAGGTCCGCCGGATGCTCGCCGCGGTGGGGCACCCGGTGAAGAAGCTCGAGCGCGTCGCGATGGGCCCGGTCAGGCTGACGGGGCTGCCGCGCGGCGCGTGGCGTGAGCTGTCGCGGAGCGAGGTCGAGTCGCTCCGCCGCGCGGTCAGGCGGGGCAAGCCCGGCGCGAAGGGCGAAGTCGCCTCGAAACGCCGAAGGCCCCGCTCCGAATCACGTACCGCCGGTCCGGCGACAATCGATGCCGAGCGGATGCGCAGCGCCGTCGTGCGCACCGGCTTCGAGGGCGAGCGGGCCGAGCGTCGGCCCAGACGAGACCGGGGCGAGCGATGAGCGCTGACACCAGCACCGAGCCCAAGACCAGTTTGCGCGACACGATCCGTGTTGTTCGTGTGGCGGTACGGGGGATCTACCGTTCGCGGCTCCCGCAGATGGCCGCCGCCCTCGCGTTCCGCACGCTCTTCGCGCTGATCCCGATCCTCTTTCTGTCCGTCGCGATCATCGGCGCGTTCGCTGACCGCGAGAACGTCGAGGATTTTCTGGACACGGCGCTCGTGGAGCTCAACCTCGACATCGCGATCGCCGAGCCGGTGCCGGCGGACGAAGACGGCGACGCCGATGTGCTGGCGCAGTCGAAGGTGTGGCAGCCGCCGGTGTGGCAAGGACCGCCCGATGCCGCCGACACGGCCGCGGGGCAGGACGAGTCCGCGCAGCAGAGCATCAAGGACATCCTGAACCGGCTCATCGAGAACCTGCTCGCGATCCAGTTCAAGGCCATCGGCGCAGTCGGCCTTCTCACGCTGATCTATGCCGCGTTCAGCATGCTCACCGAGATCGAGCGCGCGTTCAACCATGTCTACCGCGCCAAAGCCGGCCGCTCATGGGTGCGTCGCATCACGCAGTACTGGACGACACTCACGCTCGGTGCGCTGATCATCTTCGGCACGTTCTACATCTCGGGGCAGTTCAAGGGCCTCGGCGCGGGCGGGCCGGCGCTCGGCTACATCTTCAGCATCGCGATCGGTGCGCTGTTCTTCCTGCTCGCGTACATGACGCTGCCCAACACGCGGGTACATGTCCGGGCTGCGGTGGTGGGGGGGCTCGTCGCGGCAGTGCTGTGGGAGGGCGCGAAGTGGGGCTTCCGCGAGTACGTATCGTACTCGGTCAGCTACTCGAAGCTCTACGGCACGCTCGAGATACTGCCGCTGTTCATGCTGTGGATCTACCTCTCGTGGCTCATCGTGTTGTTCGGCTTGCAGGTCAGCTTCGGCCTCCAGCACATCGGCGCCGCCCGCGAGCTGGCCGAGCAGGACGAGGCCGAGGAAGTCCTCACCGAGCCGGCCGCGGTCATCCCGCTCTTGGTCGTCATGGGCGAGAACTTCGCGCGCGGCAAGCCCACCGAGGTCGGTGATCTCGCCGACGAGGTCGGCATCCCCGCTGTCACCGCGGATTCGATCGTCGAGCAGCTCGCGTCCGCGGGCGTCGTCCACAAGCTTGACGGCGGCGACGACCGCTACACGCTGGCCAAGCCTCCGAGTGACATCGAGATCGCCGGCGTGCTGGCCGAGGCTCAGCGGCTGGTCCGCACCCAGTCCGGCGGCGAGCAGAGCTTCGGCGATGCCCTCAGCCGGCTCCGGAAGGCCGAGCGGGAGGCGCTCGAGGGCGTGACGCTCAAGGACCTGCTGTCCGATGCCGCCCGCCGCCGCACCGAGAGCCGGGGCGGCACGTAGCATCTGCTATGGACCGCCAGACGGATCGAAGCCGACGCATCGTGACGATCGCCGCTGCCGGGGCACTGCTGCTCGCGCTGCCGGGCTGCTACAAGCGGGTCGTTGACGCCCGCGGCCTCGGCGGCGACAGCGAGAAGCTCCGAGAACAGAAAGAACGGGAGCCCGTGCTCCGAGATCTGCTCACCACGACGACCGAGCGCGAGAAGCGGAGCACCAGCGGCGTTCGGTAGCTGAGTCGCCGATCGCCCCGAATCGACCCCCCTCGATCGGCCGAATATGATCGGCGAAGGAGATCCGTTCCATGGGCATCGAAGCCGCCTTGCCGACCGACATGGTGCTGACCACGCAGCTCAAGCGCGTCATCAACTGGGCCCGCCGGAGCTCGATGTGGCCCATGCCCTTCGCGACCGCCTGCTGCGGGATCGAGCTGATGGCGACGGCCTCGAGCCGGTACGACATCGCGCGCTTCGGCATGGAGAAGATGTCATTCAGCCCCCGCCAGGCCGACCTGATGATCGTCGCCGGCCGGATCGGCATCAAGATGATGCCCGTGCTCCAGCGGATCTACCAGCAGATGAACGAGCCCCGCTGGGTCATCTCCATGGGCGCGTGCGCGTCCACGGGCGGCGTGTTTGACACCTACGCCACCGTGCAGGGCATCGACCAGTTCATCCCGGTGGACGTCTACGTGCCCGGCTGCCCGCCGCGTCCCGAGCAGCTGCTCGAGGGCTGCATGGCCATCCAGCGCATCGTCGACGAAGACGGCATCCCGCCGAGCGGCCCCGACGGCGAGCGCGTGGGCCTCGGCATCGCCATTCAGCCCAGCCACCAGCCCAAGGCCCAGCCCGTGGGCCTCGGCCTGCCGAGCTGATCTGACAAGACTGGCACCGGTCTCTCAGTTCTTCCCGCCGCAGCCGACGCCCCAGGCGACGAAGAACGATGCGCCGATCCAGATCATGCCCCACACCCAGCCGCGCATGCCGCGCGACGCCGAGCCTTCCATGACGGTCAAGGTCGCGACCGTGTCGTAGTTCTCGGGTCGCTCGCTCTCGAGCATCATCTGCCACGCGATCTGCGCCTGGTCGCCGCCGTCGAAGCTCACCGCGGCGATGCGTTCATTCACGTACTCGCACTGCTTGTCGGGCGACATGTTGAACCACCGCATCTCGGCCGCGCTCTGGACCTCCAGCGGGTAGTCCTTGACGAAGTACGCCGTCTCGTACGTGTGCTGACGCGGGTACTCGAGCGCGACGCCCCGGCCCTCGAACGCGGGCACCGCATCATCAGCCGTCATGCCCATGCCGATCTCGTTCGCGAGCTCGATCTTGGCCAGCGTTCGTTCCTCGGCGGTCTTCTCGGCCCAGTTCCCTCGCACCCGCTCGACGATGTCCTGCGGGTACCAGTCCAGCTCGGGCGCGTTCGCCTCGTCGTCGACGGTGTCGGGGCAGTCGAGATCGGACCCGATGTACTCGAGCCGAACGACCTCGTGCTGGACTTTCCACGCGATCGCCTGCTCGTCGGTCATCCAGCCCTGCGTGTGGTCGAGCGGCTCGGTGTAGACCGAGTGCATCGCCGGGCCGATGGCGTCCATGAAGTCGCTGACGTACCAGGATGCTGCGAGGAACTTCCCGCCGAAGACCGAGGCGAGCGTGACCACGCCCGCGATCAGCCCGCTCATGAACCCCGCGTGCGACTGCACGCCGATCGCCGCGCCGCAGCCGACAAGGAAGCCCACGCCGAGGGCCGCGATCGGGATCTCCCAGCCGGTCCAGTAGACAAGGCCGCCCCAGACGAGGGCACACACCGCGCCGGCGACGCCTGCGCCGATGGCCGCCCGCACCCATGCCGTCACGGCATGGCCCTGCTTCTCTTCGTTCGAGACCGTTCCGCCGAGCGAGTTGCCGAACACGCCGGCCTCGGCCTTCTGCTTCTTGGGCTTCGCGGCCTTGGGCTCCTTTGGGACTCGCCCCAGCGACTCGTCGTACCGGCAGGATGAGCACACCACCGCCGTGATCGCTTTGGGCATGCCGCAGTTCACGCAGGGCTTGGTCTGCGGCTCGGCCGGTGCCTCGACGTCATCGAGCAGGGCAGCCATCGTGCTCTTGGGCTTGGCGGCCTTCGCCGCACGGGCCTTCTCGTAGCACGCCCGGTGCATGTACCTACCCTGGCGGTCCTTCAGCCGGGGCTGCCCGGTGCAGTCGTGCCCGCAGTAGGCACACAAACGAATCTTCGTGTCGGTCGTTGCCATGCGATACCCCACCTAACGCCGCGGAACCGCGGCCCGGTAGAGTATAAGACAGTCTCGTATCTATTGAAAGCCCGCTGGACCATGGGGCCGCGATCGGGAGATCAACGAGCGGGCGGAATCCGCTCGGATCTGACGCTCACATCAGGCGAACTTCAGGTGCCGGCCGATCTTGCGGCGGCCGTTGATGATCTTCCGCCCGCTCTTGGTCTTCATGCGAGCACGGAAGCCCTGGGACCGCTTCTTTTTGATACGGCTGACCCGCCGCGGGTAGTGCATCGCCATGAGATCGCTCCGGAAACGCTCCCCGGGCAGCGGCGAGCGGGCAGATTTGTAGGCCGGGGGGCTGCGAACGTCTACCGTCTCAACGTCCGAAGCTCAGTTCCGAAACCCAAACATGAACCAATTTCTGTGTGCAGACTCTGGCGTCGGGAGCCTGAAACCGATAGAACGAAACGGCCGGCGTCGCGTGCGGACAGGCCGGCGGAGCGGCATCTTCGCCCTTTTGCTCCCTCGGCAACGAGTGGGGCGGCAAGGCGAGTGTGCCGGGAGTGAATGGGCCTCGGCCCAGCGGTCCCGATATCACCCCGCGCGGGCGCACGCCGCGTTGCTGAGGCCCATCCGTTGGGTTTATGCGGCATGGACAACCATCATGAACTGATCGAGCAGGCGCAACGCGTGCTCGGCTACACGTTTGACGACCCCGACCTGATCGTCCGTGCGCTCACGCACGCCTCGGTCGCGCACGGCAGGCTCGAATCCAACGAGCGGCTCGAGTTCCTCGGCGACGCCGTGCTCGGCATGGTCGCGTGCGAGGCGATCTTCGAGAGCTATCCCGACCTGCGCGAAGGCGAGATGACCAAGAGCAAATCCGTCGCGGTCAGCCGGAAGACCTGCGCGAAGATCGCGCGGCAGATCGGCCTCGAAGAACTGATCCGGCTCGGCAAGGGCATCCGCGATCAGCACGGCACGCTGCCGCACTCGCTCGCGGCGGCCACGCTCGAGTCCGCGATCGCCGCGATCTATCTCGACGCCGGGCTGGCTGCCGTCAAGCGATGGCTGACACCACTGATCGAGCCCTACATCACCAACGCCGCCGAGAGCGGGCACCAGCAGAACTTCAAGAGCGTGCTCCAGCAGCACGTGCAGCGCGAGTACCAGTGCACGCCGAGCTACCGCGTGCTCGCCCAGCAGGGCCCGGACCACGCGAAAACGTTCACGATCGCGGTGCAGATCGGCGAGCAGGGCTACGAGCCCGCCGACGGCGCGAGCAAAAAGCAGGCTGAGCAGCGTGCGGCGCTCAACGCGCTCGACGCGCTCGACCTCGTCGAGCACGTGGGCGACGGCGACATCCGCATCGTCAGGCCGCGCAGCGAACCAACGTCGATCGACGCGAGCTAGCCAAACCGAAAGACGTTATCGCGGCCTGAAATCGACAACGATCGGCAGGTGATCGCTCGCCCGGCCGTCGGTGTCACCAAGGTTCAGGCTCCCGCGGGATTCGGCGTCCAGCCGAGCCGGGTCGAACACAAACGACCGCTCGACGCCGAGCCGAGCGTCGGAGTACGCGACGTAGTCGAGCCGTCCCGGCAGGAACGAGCTGGTCGGCTGCGTCCAGGTGTACATTGTCGGGTCACCGAGCCCGCGTGCGTCGACAACGCCGAGATCGCTGCCGTCGGAGTCGAGGCCCGCGACCATGGTCTCGAGCGGCGCTGTGCCGCCGACGAGGTTGTAGTCGCCCGCGATCACGACCGCGGTGCCCGACGGATCGGCGAGCTGCTGCTGCAGCATGTCGGCGATGCCCGCCGCCTCGGCCGAGCGGAGCATGTCCTCGCGTCCGCCGAGCGAGCCGCAGCACTTGAGGTGGACACTCGAGACCACGAGCGATCCCGCGGGCGTATCAAGCAATGCCGACGCCACGCGGACCGTTCGGTCTTCGCCTTCGGGCGTGACGATCACGGCGTCGGGGCCAAAGGCCGTCGCATCAAAGCGCGTGACCACCGCAACGCCCCGGCCCTCGCTCGTGAACGCCCGCCAGGTGCCGGAAATCGGCAGCTGCTCATTGAACCACGCCTCGAGCGACGCGGGCGTCTGGTCGTACCACTCCTGCACGCAGATGACGTCGGGCTCGATCGCTCGGAGCATCCGCGTGAACGGCTCGGGGTTGTTCACGGGCGACGAGTTCTCGACGTTGTACGCGACGAGCCGAACCGAGCCGAGCGACTTATCGGGCACGCTCGCACGAACACGCCTGGGACCGTCGGCCGCCGGCGCAAGGTCAACCTCGAACGGATCGGCGCTCGCGAGCAGCCGCCCACCAGCGCCGAAGAGCGCGACTCGGCCCCGAACGCTGCCCTGGCTCAGCAGGCCCGCCGTCGGCAGCGCGAGGTCCTGCGCGAACTCCTCAATCACGTGCCGGCCGACGCGGAGCTCGAACCACTCCGAGGCGTGTGTCGGTGCCGACATGATGTCGAGCGCAGCCGCGGGCATCTGCACGACGTCGCCGTTGGTGCGGAAGGTCTCAACCCGCGAGCCGAAGGACGGCTGGCCCTCGGCGTCGAGCGGCGAGAACGTGATCGCGAGATCGATGCCCAGCTCCGCCCGGCTGTCCGCCTGGCCCGTCGCCCGGTTCGCGTCGAGGTCGAGCTGCACCTGGATCGTCTCGTTGTCGGCCTGGATCGTCGCGAGCCGGTCGGTCTTGAACCGGATATAGAGGTAGTGCTGGTCTGCGACGGCAGACGCGGTCGAGGGCCAGTCGTCGATCTTGCCGTCGACGGCGACGCTCATGATCGGCGCATCAAGCAGGACGATCGGCTCGCCGCTGGTCCGTGGAGCGGGGGAGTCGTCGCGATCGCCGCTCGACCCGCAGCCGACCGCCGCGAGCAGGCCTGAGGCCAGCAGCGCGGTATTGAAGAAGCGGAACGATTTGAAACAATTCAAAGCCGAAGTCTGGTTCTGCATGCGAGTACTATCCCCCGGTGGAGGCCCGTGTGCAACCTGGCCGGGGCCGACCCGGTCCTAGGAGCGATGATCGTGAACGAATCGGGCTCGAACGACCCGCGCAACCCGGCCGAGGGCGCATCAACTGCCGTGTCCTCGCCCGCACCCGCCGTCGCCGAACGCTGGCAGGATCGGCTCCGCGAGGTCACGCTCATGATGAAGGAGCTGAGCGAGCAGACCGAGCCCCAGCTCATGGTCAGCGCGTACCGCAACCGCATCCGCAACCTGTACCCGGCGAGCTCGTTCGTCGCGATCAGCCGGCGAGACCTCGAGGCCCCGAGATTCCGTGTCACGCGCGCGTCGATCTGGGAACGCGACGTCAACCCGTGGGAGGAAAAGGCTTCGTTGCCGGTCTACGACCGCGGCATGCTTCACGACCTGCTCTACGCGGGCGAGCCGGCGTACATGCCCGACGTTTCAATCGACCCCGACGACCCGGCCGGCGAGTTCCTCGCGGGCATGCGGTCGTTCGTCGCCATCCCCGCCTATGACGACGGCATCGCGAAGAACATGGTCGTCATGGGCCGCGACGAGCCCGGCGCTTTCGACGCCGAAGAGCTGCCCGACATGGTCTGGCGGACCAACCTGTTCGGCCGAGCCACGCACACGCTCGTGCTCAAGCGCGAGCTCGACAAGGCCTACGAGCGCGTCGACCGCGAGCTGCAGACCGTCGCGCAGATCCAGCGGTCGCTGCTGCCGGCCGAGCTGCCGAACATCGATCGCCTCGATATCGCCGCGCACTACGAGACGTCCGAGCGCGCCGGCGGCGACTACTACGACGTCTTCCCGCTCGCCGGCGGGCGGTGGGGGTTCCTGATCGCGGACGTCTGCGGCCACGGCACGCCCGCGGCCGTGCTCATGGCGATCACCCACGCCCTTGCGCACACCGCGCCCGACAAGTGCATGGCGCCCGCGAACCTGCTCGGCTACGTCAATAACAGGCTCTCGAAGCGATACACCGACAACGGCACGTTCGTGACCGCGTTCTACGGCGTCTTCGACCCGGCCGATCGGACCTTTGTGTACTCGTCGGCGGGCCACAACCCGCCGCGTGTCAAGCGATGCTCGGATGGTTCGATGTTCATCCTCAACCGAGCGCAGTCTGTCCCGCTCGGGATCATGGAGGGCGTCGAGTTCACCGAGGCAACCGCCGAGCTGATCCCGGGCGATCAGGTCGTGCTCTACACCGACGGCATCACCGAGGCGTTCAACGACGACGACAAGATCTACGACGTCCGCCGGCTCGATGCGGTGCGGGCCAACTGCGGCAGCGACGCCCGCGCACTGATTGCGAGCGTGCTCGACAGCGGCGATGAGTTCACGGCCGGCAGGCCCGCGGACGACGACCGCACGCTCGTGGTCTTGAAGGTCAGTTGACCAAGACGCCGCGGGACAGCTCGGACCGCGTGCGTACGGTCAGCGGCGTTGTCTCGACCTCGGGCTTGATGAAGAACGGCTCGTCGCTCTTCGAGAACGGCTGAAGGTCGTCGTACCAGCTCGCGGTCGGGTCGAACTTCGCGAAGAACGGCCGACGCACCAGCGACGGGTCGCGGGCCTGCAAGAACTCGAGCACGAACGCCTTCTCGCCGGCGATCTCGGAGACGCCAAGCACGTGGCACTTGCCGGGGAAGCAGCTCATCGACGGGCCGCGGACGGTGCGGGCCGTGCCGGGCACGCGCTGGTAGGCCTTCTGGAAGATCTCCCAGCACTCGGCCAGCGGCAGCTCGAAGTAGCTCTTCGCGCCGGTGTCGCGCTCGACAAACATGTAATACGGGATGCAGCCAAGCTGCGTGCCTGTGGTCCACAGGTTGGCCCAGTCGTCGGACGAATCGTTGATCCGCCTGATGAGCGGGCTCTGCATTCGGATGTTCGCGCCGGGCGAGCGGATGCGACGGACCGCCTCGCGTGCGATGGGTGTCGACAGCTCGACCGCGTTGTTGTAGTGCCCCATGATCGCGAGGTGCTTGCCCGCGTCGACCACACGCTCGAAGATGCGCAGCATCTCGTCCGCGTCGGCATCGGTTGTGAACCGCTGGGGCCAGTACGCGACGCTCTTGGTCCCGATGCGCACCGTGCGCACCGTCTCGACCTTAAGGACCTCGTCAACATAGTTGGCGAACACGCTCGAGCGCATGATCATCGGGTCGCCGCCTGTGAACAGCACGTCGGTAACCTCGGGGTGCTGCTCGAGGTAGCGGCGGAGCTGGCTCGCTTCCTTGTTCGCGAACTTGAGATCATCGCTCCCGACGAACTGCGCCCAGCGGAAGCAGAACGTGCAGTAGGCATGGCAGGTCTGGCCGTGGCTCGGAAAGAACAGCACGGTCTCGCGGTACTTGTGCTGCATGCCGGGGATCGGCTCGCCGTCGACGTGCGGCACGTTGTGCGACATCTGGCCCGCCGGGTGCGGGTTGAGCTTCATGCGGATGGGAGTGGCCGCGGCCTCGAGCTCGGCCTTGGACGCGCCGGCGTGGACGAGCTGCCGCATGTGCGAAAAGTCCTCGTCGTCGAGCATCGCCGCCATCGGGAAGGTCAGCCGGAAGATCGGATCGTCGGGCACGTTATCCCAGTCGATCAGCTCGTCCATGACGTATGCATTGGTCCGGAATGGCAGCACGGACGACACCGTCATGACGGCGTCGCGGAGGTCTGGGTCGAGCTTCTCCCACTGCGGGCGGCGGTCGATGTTGCTGCGGGTGCCGGCCCGGTAGCGTTCGCCGGCCCCCGCCTCGCCTGGAATCCCAAGGGTGGAAGTGTCTCGAACCATGTGCAGCCCTTGTACTTGCGCGTCTCGCCCGGGCGAGACGCTGAGGCCAGATGTACGCCTCGCCGGATGCGGTGCCAACGCCACGGTGGCAGGCCATCGGGACAACCGATCGAGCCCCGCATATGCGATCAGAAACCGATCGCGTTCTGGCCATGATTGTAGGCGAAGCCGCTCCGGAGCACGGATTGGGGGGTGTACGGGTGCCCTACGCGGCCTGTCGGACCGCCGGCTGGAGCGAGATCCGGGTCTTGTCGAACACCGCCTTGATCCGGTCGAACGCGTCGACCACAGCCGGGTCGAACTGCGTGCCGCGGCCCTCGATGATGATGCCGCACGCACGCTCGTGGGGCATCGCGGGCTTGTAGACGCGGGCCGAGGTGAGCGCGTCGTAGACATCGGCGACGGCCACGAGACGAGCCGCAAGCGGGATATCGGACCCCCCGATGCTCGACGGGTAGCCATGCCCGTCCCATCGCTCGTGGTGCATGAGCGCGATATCGATCGACATGTTGAGGAGCGGGTCGGCCCCGGTCCGCTCGCGGATGCCCTGGAGCGTGGTCGCGCCGATGACCGTGTGCCGTTCGATGACGGCTCGCTCGTCGGGCGTGAGCGCACCGGGCTTGAGCAGCACGCGATCCGGCACGCCGACCTTCCCGATGTCGTGCAGCGACGCCGCCACCCGTAGGTTGGTGATGAACTCGTCGGTGATCTCGGGGTACTCGCCCGGCTTGGTCTCACGCAGCACACCCGCGAGCATGGTCGCGAACGTGCAGATGCGGTCGAGGTGATGCCCGGTGTCGGAGTCGCGGTAGTCCGCGAGCTTGGCCAGCCCGTAGATCATGCCGGTGCGGGTCCTCAGCACGGCCTCGCTGTGCTCGGTCATGCGCTTGGCGAGCGCGCGGTTCGTTGATTCAAGCCTTGCGCCGTGGTGCGAGACGAGCGCGAGCACGGCGACCCCGGTCAGCGACAGCAGCAGCACGCCGAAGAGCGCGATGCGCAGCGCGACCCAGTCCGCCGACGCGGTGTCCGCTGGATGCGGAGATGACGGGGCGGTGACGACCACCGTTGCGTCGAGCTTGGGAAACGGCGCGGTGCCGACGATCGATGCGCTCGGAGGCAACAGCTTGCGTCCTCTTCCAGTGGTTCTGAGCCTCGGGTGACACACCACGGTCCCGTTGGCATCGATGATGCTCGCGCGGGCGTCACCGGGCAGCTCAAGCTGCTCGATGATGCTCTGGGCGCGTGCCCAGCTCTCGGTGCCGGGCTTGACGGAGTCAACGCCGGCGCGTGACAGGGCGACGGCGACGCCCGCGGCCGTCCCCTCGGTCGCGAGCGTGATCTGCTCGGACGACGTCGTCTCGATATCGCTGGCAAACTCGTGCACGCCCGCCCACCACGCCAGCGCGACGACGGCCGACTGCGCGGCGAGCACCGCGCCGATCAGCACCGGGCGGAGCCAGCCCCGCGTTGCATAACTCTCTTCTTGATCTCGCATCGTCCGCTGCGGTATCGGCGTCTGCGGCGGGTCGATCGACCCCTGGAGGCCCCCTCAAGCGGCAGGTCGCCCGGTTGGCCGCATCAAACGAGTCGCACGCCAGAAGTGGGGGGCGCGAAACGCCCGAGCGATCCGAGAATCAGGCGCTCATCCCCGAAGCACGGCCCGCTTCGGCCGTGGTGGCGTCCGTTCCCGGCGTCGCGCTTCTGGGCCCCGAGGCAACAAGCCGTTCGAGCGGCTCGAGAGCAGCGATGAACGCATCGAACGTGTGCCTCGCCGCGGCCGCCCGCCTGCCGGCGTCGGCGTAGTGCGAGCGGGCCGACTCATTGGCGGCAAGCTGCGACAGCGCATGGCCGATGCCCAGCCGGTCGGCTGGCGTGATCACGCACGCTTTCGGATCGGCGAATCGCTCGCGGCCGAGTGCCTCGGTGAGGATCACGGGCCGGTGCGATGCGAGAAAGCTGTACAGCGCCCGCGGCGCGCGGTGCGGCCGGATGCTCGCGTCGATCAGCATGTCGCCCTCGGGCAGGAGCGTATCGAGCTTCGACGCGTGCCAGCCGCCCAGCAGGTGAACGCGGTCGTGGATGCCCAGCCGCTGGGCCTTGGCGTCGTAGCGGTCGACGGTTGTCTCGTCACCGCCGAACACCGCGAGGTGGACATCGTGATCGGCGTCCGCCGCGCCCTTCACGCCCTCGATAAGGATGTCGGTCCCGTCGTCGGGGCTGAGATCGCCCCACGCGATCGCGAGCACGCCGCGGTCGAGCTTGAGGTGTCGGCGGAGCCAGCCGGACGGCGGGCGATCGATCGGATCGATGCTTGAAATGCCCGGCAGCTCGATGACGCGCTGCGCGCCGTCTTGCAAGGCGGCGTCGGCCTGGCTCGGCCCGCACGCCACGCATGCGGGTGCACCGCGGATCAGCTTCGCATCGAGCACCCGCGCCGCGTTGCTCACGGCTGACCCCCCGCGATCGCCGTCTTCGCTCAGCAGCGGGATCAGCGTGCCGCCGAAACGCTTGGTGACCGACCAGCCCGTTGCAAGGTGCGTCCGTTCGGCGAGTACAAGCTGCGGCTTGACCGCTCGGGCTGCGGCGCGTGCACGCGACGCGAACTGTGGCTTCACCAGCGATCGCTCGGGCCGCACCGTCCAGACCGTGAGCGCGTCGTACGACCGCATGGGCTCCGAGGCGTCGCAGACAAGGTGCACCTCGTGGCCGCGTTCGAGCAGCCCGCGCACGAGCACGGCCGGCGGCGACGGGTCGCCCCGGTCGCCGTCGGTGGGTCGGCTTGCAATCACGAGCACGCGCATCCGGCGGTTGATCCTCTTCCGACCCGCACCGCGGGTTCAGCCAAGGCGGAGCCGCACCTGGGTCATGACCGCCCCGAGCGTGCTGTCCCGAGAACCGATCGTCTGAGAGCCGGCCTGACTTGACCGGATCTGTGCCTCAAGCCACGGCATTCGCCCCGTTTTGGGTGGCGTGCCGGGCAGGCGGAGAGCGTAGCGGCCGACGCGGCAGACGTGCCGGCGAATCGGCAGCGGATCGGTGCCCGGCAGGACGGCGAGGCCCTTGTTTCGCCCCGCGCTGAGCACGGGGTCGGACCCGCCGGGCCGCGCGGCGCTGTCGCCCAGCACAAGCCGATCGCCGAACTGCTCGATCGCCGCGAGGACCCGGTCTCGCCGAGTGCCGGTCCACTTGCCGAAGCCCCACGGGATGACGACCACCGCCCCGGCCTCTAGCCCGGCTTCGATGCATGCCTCGAACGGCATGCCGTCGTCGAGCCGGGCGTCGCTCGCCATGGTGAGGACTTCGAGCTTGTCGTCGCAGGTCCATTGGCGACCATTCACGATCGTGAGACGTCGGCCGTCGTCGCGCTCGGCGTGAAGGACGCACGGCGCGTCGGTCCCATCGAACCGCCATCGGCCGATAGGCCGGTCGTGGCCGCCGAGCCGCGCGAACGACTCTTCGCCGGTCGACTCCGCGAGCATG